>Ga0187827_10000575_pt1 | contig 57648 bp, 53 predicted proteins | sample ETNtaG_39_FD_167969 | JGI IMG/M metagenome (GOLD analysis project Ga0187827, IMG submission 167969) | Marine microbial and viral communities from oxygen minimum zone, Eastern Pacific Ocean - ETNP2014_SV_150_PacBio MetaG (Illumina Assembly) | ecosystem: Environmental > Aquatic > Marine > Hypoxic...
TATTCGGTAACTGTTGAGTAGCGGGGTATTTTAAGTGGATTCTTTTCAGCCTTTCTTCCTTGATTCTTCCCTTCAAAACATCTCCTTTGCCCTCTCCACAAATCTATCTTCCTCTAACAAAATGCTATAAAAAATTTCATTTCCCCAAAGATTTCTGCCAATACTGGCTTTTAGTTGTTTAATGAGGTAGTTCCTTTCTTTTTGGTTCAAATCAAAAACAAATTCTGCATTTTTAGTATTTATAAATAATTTAAAAGCCGTATAAATATCTCTTTCTAAAAGCTGCTTTTCTGTTAAGCTTTCTCTGTGTGTGTCGGCATAATCAAAGCAAAAATCAAAAATCCAATTTTTGCTAAAAAAAGGGTTTAATTTTTTACTGTCCAAAGTAGTGTCCAAAGCCACATAATAGTCAGGGGTAATGCCACCGCCTCCATAAACCTTTTCCCCTTTTGGAGTTGTAAAAATTAGGGAGTCAGCAATAGCCAAACTATCCTCTCCCTCATTTCCAAATCTTTCATATACTTCCATAAAATAATCATCTTCTTTCAGGTTTTCGTATGGTTTTTGTATACTTCTTCCCGTTGGAGTGTAGTAGCGTTGGGTGGTTAGGCGTACAGCCGAGCCATCATACAATTCTATTTGCTCTTGAACCAATCCCTTACCAAAAGTTCTTCTACCTACAATAGTTGCTCTATCATTATCTTGCAAAGCCCCAGCTACAATTTCAGAGGCAGAAGCCGACCCCTCATCTACCAAAACCACTACTTTACAATTTGTGAGCAAAGCCTTTTTATCGGCATGAAATTCTTGCCTTTTTCTCTTTCTCCCTTCTGTGAACACAATCATTTCTCCACTACCTAAAAAGGCATCACTTATATTAATGGCCGCCCCTAAATATCCGCCAGGGTTGCCTCTCAAATCTAGAATCAGATTTTCCATTCCACTATTTAAAAGCGATTGTACTGCATCCAAAAATTCATCAGTGGTAGTACCAGAAAATCGGTTTAGTTTGATGTATCCAATCTCATCTTCCAGCATCAGTTTTACATCTAAACTATATAGTGGAATTTTACCTCTTGTAATGCGATATTCTAATAGCTCTTTTACAGATTTTCGTTTTATCCCTACACTCACTTTTGTGCCGATTTCTCCTCTTAATCTGTCAATCACACCTTTGTTCTCTATGCCAATTCCAGCAACATTTTCCTCATTTACCACCACAATTCTATCTCCTGATTTTATCCCCAGCCTTTCTGATGGCCCACCGGTTATTGGTGACACCACCACAATAGAATCTTGCTGAATATTAAATTCCACACCAATTCCGCCAAAGCTTCCTTCTAAATCTTCATTTACCGTTTGTAGACGCTCTTTTTTTATATAAGTAGAATGTGGATCCAGCTCTTTCAAAATAGATTTTACCGCACTTTCTTCCAATTGCGCTTGATTTATAGTGTCCACATAATCCCTCTGAATCAATCGTAAAATGGTGTTGATTTTACTACTCTGATGAATTTGTAGTTTGCGATTTCCATCTTCTGGATTATTGATAAAATTACCAATTAACACCCCAATTATTAAAACAATAGAGAAAGCAATTGGTTGATATTGTTTTTTAATCCTTTTACTCATTTAGAATACTAATTTCATTATCTCTACTCCTGCATTTTCTAAAAACACCACTCCAGATTTATCTTTGTATTGCTTCAAATATACTAATCTTTTTATTCCCGCTTGATGCACCAATTTGCTACATTCCTTGCATGGCGACATGGTTAAATAAAGGGTTGCCCCATTGCAATCATGATTGGAACTGGCAATTTTCAAAATAGCATTTGCCTCTGCATGCAATACATACCAATGTGTCTGCCCATCAATATCCTCACAACAATTTTCAAATCCTGAGGGGGTTCCATTGTAGCCATCTGAAATAATCATACGATTTTTTACAATTAGCGCACCCACTTGCTTTCGTTTGCAGTGAGAGAGTTTTGCCCATTCCAATGCCATTTTCATATAAGCATTATCATATCGTGCTTGTTTTAGTTTTTCTCTTTTTCCCATAAGTGTTGCAATATATAAAAAAAGCCCTCAATTTTGAGGGCTTTGTGCCCAGAGCCGGGCTCGAACCGGCACGGGTTAACCCCACTGGTGTTTGAGACCAGCGCGTCTACCAATTCCGCCATCTGGGCAAATGGTTGGCGAAAATAATTAAACTCTTTCTCATAGACAATCATTTATCTTTATTTAATAAAATTAGTTAAAATGATGCAATAATTCTATATTTGCAGCCCTTTTTCAAAGAGGAAAAAATGAATAAAACAGTTAAATTTTTTGCAGGAAAAGCATCAGAAGTTTTGGCAAAAGAAATTGCGAATGCTTATGGCTCCCCTCTGTGTAGTAGTGACCTTATTAAGTTTGCAGATGGAGAATTTGAACCCTCTTTTAACGAAACGGTTAGAGGGGCAGATGTATTTTTAATTCAATCTACCACACCTCCATCTGATAATTTGATGGAACTTTTGCTTATGATTGATGCCGCAAAAAGAGCTTCTGCCAAAAATATTATTGCGGTAATGCCGTATTTCGGTTTTGCCAGACAAGATAAAAAAGGAAAACCAAGAGTACCGATAGGGGCAAAATTGGTAGCCAATTTACTCACGGCTGCAGGAGTTGATAGAATTATGACAATGGATTTGCATGCTGCTCAAATCCAAGGATTTTTTGAAGTTCCTGTCGATCATTTATTCGCTTCCGAACTTTTTCATGAAGATATTCAAAAGCTAAATTTAGAAAATTTGGTAGTTGCATCACCTGATATGGGAGGCTCTAAAAGAGCAAACTTTTATGCCAATCTTTTAAAAACGGGACTGGTGGTATGTTATAAGGACAGAAAAGAAGCCAATAAAATTGGCGGTATGATGCTGATTGGGGACGTGCAATGTAAAGATGTGGTAATAATTGATGATATGGTAGATACGGCAGGTACGCTTTCAAAAGCTGCTGATTTGATGATCGAAAAAGGAGCAACAAGCGTGAGAGCATATTGCACACATGGCGTACTTTCAAAAGATGCTTACGAAAAATTAGACAATTCAAAAATTCAGGAATTGATAATTACCAATACCATTCCAAAAAATCATAGAAGTAAAAAAGTAAGAGAAGTTTCCATTGCTTCATTTTTTGCACAAACTATAAAATCGGTAGTTAGTAATGAGTCGATTAGCGAAAAATGGAAAGAAAAATAAACAACAAACTATAACCCAAAAACAAATTTAAAAATGAAAACACTAGCAATTAGTGCAAAACTAAGAAATGGAACTGGCAAAACAGATTCCAAAGCACTAAGAAATCAGGGTAATGTACCATGCGTACTTTACGGGGGAGAAAAGCAAGTGTGTTTCTATGCTCATGAAAATGATTTTAGAAGCCTTGTATACACCCCAGACGTATTTATCGTAGAATTAGACATTGAAGGAGAAAAATTTCGGGTAGTAATGCAAGATCTTCAATTTCATCCAGTAACGGATAAGTTACTTCATTTAGATTTTCTACAAATTTTTGATGATAAAGAAGTGACCATGACTATTCCTGTTCATTTGAAAGGAATGTCTATTGGGATAAGAAACGGCGGGGTTCTTTCTTTTAGAAGAAGAAAAATTATTACAAGAGCAATTCCAGGAAATTTACCTGATTATATTGAAATCAATATTGCAGATTTAGATATAGGTCATTCTGTTTTTATAAAGGATTTAAGAGTGGATGAATATACATTTTTAGCGCCTGACAATGCAGTAGTTGTTGGGGTAAGAACAGCAAGAGAACTTATAATTGAGGAAGAAGAGGAAGAAGAATTAGAAGGGGAAGAAGGTGTTGAAGGGGAAGAAGGTGCTGAGGGAGAAGCAACTGAAGGTGCTGGTGAAGTAGCCCCATCAGAAGGTGGAGAAGAAAAACCAACTGCTGAATAAAAATGAAACACTTAATCGTAGGATTAGGGAACCCTGGTGAAGAGCACGAAAATACTCGTCATAATATAGGATTTAAAATATTGGATGCGCTTTCTAAGGCATCCAATATTTCTTTTACCCCTGACAAACATGCTAATATTACTACTATAAAATTTAAAGGCAGAACTTTACACTTAATAAAGCCAACAACTTTTATGAATTTGAGTGGTAAAGCGGTAAACTATTGGTTACAAAAATACAAAGTAGATATCAAAAATCTTTTGGTTATTACGGACGATACTGCCCTTGAATTTGGAACTTTACGCGTCAGAGAAAAAGGATCAGACGGAGGGCATAATGGACTGAAAAACACTAATGCGGTTTTGGGACATAATAATTATGCCAGATTACGATTTGGTGTAGGAAATGATTTCCATAGAGGAGGTCAAGCCGATTATGTACTTAGTAATTGGAGTAGTGAAGAAAACACAAAACTCCCTGAAAGAATAGAACAAGCAATAAAAATTATTCAGGCATTTACAACTATTGGGATTACAAAAGCCATGTCTGATTTTAATGGAAAGTAAAAATTAGCTTTCTAAATATTTTGCAATATTTACTTTTTTAGCAATAATAGAATGTAGTTTTTCAACTGCAACTCTTTCTTGCTCCATAGTATCTCTATCTCTTAAAGTAACAGTATTGTCTTCTAAGGTCTGATGATCCACCGTAATGCAATATGGTGTTCCAATTGCATCTTGTCTTCTGTATCTTTTTCCGATAGAATCTTTTTCTTCATATTGGCAATTAAAATCTATTTGAAGAGATTTCATTATTTCTCTTGCTTTTTCTGGCATTCCATCTTTCTTAGTTAGAGGAAGAATAGCAGCTTTTAATGGGGCTAAAACTGCAGGGATTTTTAAGACTACTCTACTTTCCCCATTTTCTAATTCTTCTTCACGGAAAGAATGACTTAATACCGTAAGGAACATTCTATCCAGTCCAATTGAAGTCTCTACTACATAAGGAACATAACTTTCTCCTAATTCAGGATCAAAATATTGTAGTTTTTTCCCTGAATGTTCTTGATGTGCTTTTAAATCAAAATCTGTACGAGAATGAATTCCCTCTAATTCCTTAAATCCGAATGGGAATTTGAATTCAATATCGGCAGCAGCATTTGCGTAATGAGCTAAATTTTCATGTTCATGAAAACGATAATTTTCTTCTCCCATTCCTAGTGAATTGTGCCATTTCATACGGAATTCTTTCCAGTATTCGTACCATTTCATTTCCTCTCCTGGGCGAACAAAAAATTGCATTTCCATTTGTTCGAACTCCCGCATTCTGAAAATAAACTGACGCGCTACAATTTCATTCCTAAATGCTTTCCCGATTTGAGCAATCCCAAAAGGAATTTTCATACGAGTAGTTTTTTGTACATTTAGGAAATTCACAAAAATACCTTGTGCCGTTTCTGGTCGTAAATACAAATCAGAAGAAGCGTCTGCAGTTGCTCCCATTTGTGTTTTAAACATCAAGTTAAACTGACGAACATCCGTCCAATTATTTGTCCCTGAAACTGGGCATTTTATATCCAACTCCTCAATTAATGTTTTTACATCATCTAATTTTCCTGCAGTAAGTGCAGTACTCATTTTCGAGTTTATTTCATCAATTTTCTTCTGTCTTTCTAAAATTCTTCCATTAGTAGTTACAAATTCTTCTCTGTTAAAAGCATCTCCAAATCTCTTAGCTGCTTTTACGCAATCTTTCTCAATTTTTGCTTCAATCTTTGCAATATGATCTTCAATCAGAACATCAGCACGGTATCTTTTTTTCGAATCTTTATTATCAACTAAAGGATCGTTAAAAGCATCCACATGTCCGGAAGCTTTCCAAGTAGTAGGGTGCATAAAAATAGAGGAATCTAATCCCACAATATTTTCGTGCATATTTACCATTGATTTCCACCAATAGTTTTTAATGTTGTTTTTTAACTCTACTCCATTCGGTCCATAATCGTAAGCTGCTGCCAGCCCATCATAAATCTCTGATGATTGAAAGACATATCCATATTCTTTGCAATGTGATACGATTTTTTTAAATATGTCTTCATAATTTGCCATGCTACAAAAATATAAATTATGTTATCAAAATCGTACTTTTGCGCTATGATTCAAGTAGAAGATAAAATAATTTCAATGGATGTTTTTGAAAAGCATTTTGTGTGCGATTTAAATGCTTGCAAAGGAGCGTGTTGTGTAGAAGGAGACGCAGGGGCTCCATTGCTAGATGAAGAAGAAAAAATATTGAACGAAATATATGATAAAGTAAGGCCTTATATGAAAAAAGAGGGAATTGCCGAAATAGAGAACCGGGGGGTTGCTGTATACGACTCTGAAGGCGATTTAACAACCACACTAGTAAACGATAGAGAATGTGCTTTTGTAATTTATGAAAATGGCATTATTAAATGCTCTATTGAAAAAGCGTTCATTGCTAAAAAAACAGATTTTAAAAAACCAATTTCTTGTCATTTATTTCCAATTAGAATAAAAGAGCACCGTGATTTTGACGCGGTAAATTATGAAAAAATAAAAATTTGTAAAACAGCACGTGAGTGTGGTAGTAAATTAGAAACTCCGCTTTATGCCTTTTTAAGAGAACCCCTCATTAGAAAATATGGAGAGGATTGGTATCAAGAATTATTAGAAGCCACTAAGCTGTTAGGGGAATAAGATTATTTAAAAGCGTTTTCTCCAGTAATATCTAATCCTGTAATAAGCAAGTGAATATCATGAGTCCCTTCATAGGTGATTACAGATTCTAAATTCATCATATGTCTCATAATAGAATACTCACCTGTAATTCCCATGGCACCTAAAATTTGTCTTGCTTCACGAGCAATTTTAAGGGCCATATCTACATTATTCCTTTTACACATTGAAATTTGGGCAGAAGTTGCTCTGCCTTCATTTCTAAGAACACCCAACCTCCAAGTAAGCAATTGCGCTTTTGTGATTTCAGTAATCATTTCGGCCAATTTCTTTTGTTGTAATTGGAAAGAAGCAATTGGTTTGCCAAATTGAATTCTTTCTTTAGCATATCTTAAAGCCGTATCATAACAATCCATTGCAGTCCCTATTGTCCCCCAAGCAATTCCGTATCTTGCAGAATCCAGACATCTTAAAGGAGCGCCTAAACCATCTTTATTTGGTAAAATGTTATCTTTAGGTATTTTTACATTGTCAAAAACTAACTCGCCAGTTGCTGATGCTCTCAGACTCCATTTGTTATGTGTTTCAGGAGTTGTAAAACCTTCCATACCTCTTTCTACTAACACTCCTTTTATTCTCCCTTCATCATTCTTTGCCCAAACAACAGCAACATCTGCAAATTGAGCATTCGAAATCCACATTTTAGCACCATTTAACAGATAATGGTCCACCATATCTTTTATGTTTGTCATCATTCCTCCAGGATTCGAACCATAATCAGGCTCTGTAAGTCCGAAACAGCCAATAAATTCACCAGTAGCTAATTTTTGCAAAAACTTTTGTTTCTGGTCTTCACTTCCATATTTCCAAATTGGGTACATTACAAGTGATGACTGAACAGAAGCAGTAGAGCGCACCCCGCTATCCCCTCTTTCGAGTTCTTGCATTATTAATCCGTAGGAAATTTGATCCAATCCTGCACCACCATATTCTGTTGGTATATAGGGTCCAAAAGCACCAATTCCTCCTAATCCTTTTATAATTTGTTTAGGGAATTCCGCTTTTTGACAAGCTTCTTCAATAATAGGAGAAACCTCTTTTTTCACCCATTCTCTAGCAGCATCTCTAATTAATATGTGTTCTTCAGTAAGGAGTTCATCCATCAGAAAATAATCAGGAGCTTGAAATAAATCTTGTGACATGGTAATTGTTAATTTTTTGGCAAAAATACCTTTTTTAATAAGATTAGTAAAGTTATCATAAAACATATCTTTGCAGAAGATAAAAAGATAAAATTGACTTATAGCGATACATTTTTTATTATTCTCACTTTCGATTTGCTTTTAATAGCACTGCTTAAAGCTTTTTACCAGAAATTTACAAAGCAATTGTTCCTTAGTGTATTTGCCCAACGATATGCCAATCAGTACTTGAAAGAAGAAAATGCATTTACAGAAAGGGTAACTTTTTTAGTCACAACCATAATGCTGATAAATGTTAGCTTGTTCCTAGCAAGAACTATTTTTGGAGACAGTTTAAATCCTTTTGATTTTTGGGAGGTATTTATTTTTACGACTATTTTTTTCTTTTCAAAGGCTATTATTATTCGCCTTTTAGGACATGTTTTTATATTAAAATCATTAGCAAAGTTGGGTGTATATTTTTCCTTTTTATTCGATAGAGTAATGGGGGTTATCCTTTTCCCCATTGTAGTACTTCTATTTTTTTCTCCCATTAATTCTAGCCCTATCTTATTAGTGTTTTCAGTAGTAATTATAGCCCTGTTTTTGCTGATTAAAATTTTCTGGTTATGGAAAATAGGAATAGGAGGCTTTGGGCTTTCCAGATATTATTTATTTCTGTATATTTGCACCCTTGAAATTTTACCACTTTTAGTTTTTACCAAAGTGGCATTCTATTAGAAGAAAACTAAAAAATAAAGGCACAATGGAAGGAAGAAAAATAAAGGTAAAATCCATACTTATTTCGCAACCAAAACCAGAAAATGGTAAATCACCTTACTTTAATTTGGCAAAAAAGCATAAATTGAAGATTGATTTTATTCCTTTTATTCATGTTGAAGAAATAAGTACGCAAGAGTTCAAAAAGCAAAAAATAAGTATTTTAAACCATGATGCGGTAATTTTTACTAGCAAAAACGCTATGGATCATTATTTTATGATGTGTGAGAAATTAAGAATAAAAGTTCCTGAAACCATGAAATATTTTTGTGTTTCTGAGGCCATTGCATACTATCTTCAAAACTTTATTACTTTCAGAAAAAGAAAAGTTTTTACAGGAGAGCAAATGTTTTCTCAGCTTATTCCTATCTTAAGAAAGCACAAGGAATGCATGTTTCTTTTACCATGTTCTGACCTTATAAAAGAAAGGATTGTAAATACTTTGCGAAGCAATGAAATTAATTTCACCAAGTCCGTAATGTATAAAGTGGTTTGTTCTGATTTATCAGATTTGAAAGATGTGTATTATGATATTTTGGTATTTTTCTCTCCAACAGGAATTACTTCTCTTTATAAAAATTTCCCCGATTTTAAGCAAAAGGATACTAGAATTGCAGCTTTCGGGCCAACTACCGCAAAATCAGTAGCCGATTATAAACTAATTTTAGATATTGATGCCCCAAATGAAAAAGCACCATCTATGTCCATGGCGCTTGATCAGTACATAAAAGTATCCAACAAAAGAAAAAGATAATTCTCAAAAAATCAAATTAAAAAAAAGGAGAAATTGCTCCTTTTTTTTGTCCTCAGAAACTAGTAATTTAACCCATGCAAACTTTTAGTAAACAAGAGCGGCTTTGTGGTAATAAACAAATTGACAATCTTTTCGCAACAGGAGAGAGTTTTAAGGAAGGAAGTTTTACGGTAATTTGGAAAACACAAAAGGGGAATCCAGAATTTCCTGCACAAATCATGATAAGCATCCCAAAAAGAAATATAGCTAAAGCTAATCAAAGAAATTTGCTTAAAAGGTTAGTAAGGGAAACATATCGCAAGCAGAAACAGATTTTATATAAAGCTTTGTCAAAACAAGAGAAGCAAATTATTTTTGCAATTATTTATTTAAAATCAAATATTATAAAAAATAAAGAAATGGAACTGGAAATAAATGTAGTTTTAAATCGTTTAATAAAACAACTTTGAAAAAACTAATAAGGTATATTTTTATCACTATTATAAAAATCTATAGAGTAATGATTTCTCCACTTTTTTCGCCAAAATGCAGATACACCCCAACATGCTCTGATTATGGGATTCAATCTATAAATAAGCATGGCGCTTTTAAGGGAGGATACTATACAATAAAAAGAATTTTAACATGTCATCCCTGGGGAGGAGACGGCTACGATCCTGTGCCATAAATATGAAAATTATGAAAAAAATTAAAATAACATTAGTTGCAATTACTGTAATTATTGCTTCATTTTTATCGGTTAGTTTCACCGATAATTATTTTGAAATTGCCAAGAATCTAGATATTTTCACCTCACTTTACAAAGAACTCAACACCTATTATGTAGATGAAACTGATCCTGGAAAATTAATGAAAAAAGGTATAGATGCCATGTTGAAATCATTAGATCCTTATACCACTTACATTCCTGAATCTGAAATTGAAGATTTTCGTTTTATGACAACTGGGCAATATGGAGGAATAGGTGCGATAATTACAAAAAGAGGTGATTATGTTTTTATCAGTGAGCCTTATGAGGGTTTCCCCGCGCAAAAGGCTGGGCTTATGGCAGGAGATAAAATTCTGGAAATAAATGGTGTGTCAGCAAAAGGGAAAACGACTGAAGATATAAGTAAAGTTTTGAAAGGCCAACCCAATACATCTGTCACCCTTCTTATGGAAAGAAAAACCCAAGATAAGCCCTTTGAAGTAAGTTTTGACAGAGAAAAGGTAACTGTAAAAAGTATTCCTTATGCAGGATTTGTTGCAGATGGGATAGGATATATAAAACTTAGAAGTTTTACACGAAATTGCGGAAAAGACATAAAAAAGGAATTAGCAAATCTTAAAAAAGAGCAAGAATTAAAAGGCTTAATTTTAGATTTAAGAGGAAACCCTGGAGGGCTTTTAAACGAATCGGTAAATATCTCAAATATTTTTGTGGAAGGAGGAGAAGAAATTGTAAGCACTAAGGGAAAAATAAAAGAGTGGGAAAAAGTGTATAAAGCAACGCAAAAAGCAGAAGATTTGAAAACCCCTTTAGTCGTTTTAATTAATCAAAGTTCGGCATCTGCATCTGAAATTGTATCGGGAGTAATGCAAGATTTAGATAGAGGCGTAATAATTGGAAGCAGAAGTTTTGGAAAAGGACTAGTACAACAAAGCAGAAAACTTAGTTATAATACTCAGCTAAAAGTAACCATTGCTAAATATTATACCCCCAGTGGAAGATGTATTCAGGCATTAGATTATTCCAATAGAAATGAGGATGGTAGTGTTGGGAAAATTCAGGATTCTTTGAAAACGGCTTTTAAAACCAAAAATGGCAGAACGGTATATGATGGAGGAGGAATTGAGCCAGACATTGAAGTAGAACAAGAAAAAATCGGAAACATTACCATTAGCTTAATTAGAAAAAGATTAATTTTTGATTATGCGACAGATTATCGTTTTTCACATGACAACATAGCTTCTGCTGATAAATTTCAATTTTCAGATGAAAATTTTGTAGCCTTTCAATCTTTTTTATCAGATAAAGAATACGAATATACTACTGAAACGGAAGACGTAGTAGAGAAGCTAAAAAAAATAGCGGAGGAAGAATTGTATTTTAAGGAAATAGATACTGAATATGATGCTCTAATTGCAAAATTAGAAGCGAATAAAAAAGATGATTTAAATAAATTTAAATCTGAAATTAAAGAGCTAATCACAAGCGAAATTGTAAGTAGATATTATTATCAAAAAGGCAGGATTATTGCAACACTTCAATTTGACAAAGATGTAGAGGAGGCAATAAAGGTTTTAAAGGACAAAAAGCAATATGATAATATTTTAGCAGGGAATACTTCTATCAAATAGAATGAGCAGAAACTTATCTTCAAAACTTTTTTTATATAGTTTATTATATATTGCTCTAACCATTCCTTTTCAATGGAAATACCTTCCTTTTTCTGTTGGGATAACAATGCTTGGTTTAGTCTGGGTTTTTGGCAGTAATTTATCACAGAAAATAAAGAAATTTGTAAAGAATCCTTACGCGATTTTATTGAGTGGGCTTTATTTGCTTTACCTAATAAGTATTTTATACTCTGAAAATAAAAGCTATGGGTTTACCGACTTACTATTAAAACTCCCCTTACTTTTATTCCCATTATTTTTAAGCACAACAGATAGTTTGAACAACTCACAATACAAATCTGTTCTGAGAACATTTGCAATCTCTACTTTTTTTGCAGCTATTACCACACTTCTAATTGGATACAGTAATTACACGAAAACAGGTCTTACGAAATATTTCTTCTATAATGATCTTACTATTTTTATGCATTCCGCCTATTACGCTTTGTATGCTTTATTTGCAATAGTAATATTCATTTATCTTTATCGTAAAACCCAAAATAAAAAGAGTAAAATTCTTTACACCTTAATGGCGTTTGGGTTAAATATTTTCTTATTTCTTCTTGCATCCAGGATGCAAATTTTAATTTTTATCATATTGCTCACCATATATATATTAATAGTGGCCTTTAAGAAAAAAAGAATCATTGCAGGAATTGCAATTTTATGTTTGAGTTATGTTTGTATATTTCTATTAGTTACAACTATCCCTAGGACAAGTGTAAGATTTGAGCAAACAAAAAAACATTTGAAAAACATTAATTATGATAAAACAAATACTGACGCAAGAGTGCAAATATGGGATGCTGCATTTACCGTGATTAAAAAGAATTATTGGACTGGAACAGGAGTTGGGGATGTAAAGGACGAACTTTTATCTCAATATACCTTATTGTCATCTAACGAGTCTGATAAAGAGAAGGTAATAGATGATAAAATAATTGACATTCAAAATAATAAAAAATGGTTTTTGCATATAAAGGAGAAAGCAAAAGAAAATAATATTTCAGTTGAAGACCAGCTTTTTGTAGATGCAATTTTTGTATTGGGAGATACGAAAAGTAGGTACAAACATTTTATTAAAAAGGGATACAATTATCATGGGCAATTTTTACAAACATTGTCGGCGGTTGGATTATTAGGATTTTTATTTTTGTTTTTTTCACTATTAATCCCCGCTTATAATTTAGGATTGAAAAACAAAAATTATTTATTGCTGGCTTTTTTGTTTATGGTTTTTGTAAGCTTTATCACAGAATCCATGTTAGAGCGGCAAGCAGGAGTTATTGTATATGCTTTTTTTATCTCGTTTTTAGTTTTTATAAAACCTAATGATACACCCTCTTAATCCTTCTATTAAGGGTAGCTAAAATTTCGTAAGCAATAGTATCCAGATTTTTTGCAATAGTAGCGACCAAATTTTCTTTACTAAATATAGTCACTAAATCCCCTTCCTTGGCGTTTGTACCGCTAATATCGATCATAAAACTATCCATACTTATTTTGCCAATAATTGAGCAGGAAGTATTATTTATAAGCACTTTCCCTTTCCCCTCCCCAAGTTTTCTGTTTATTCCATCCGCATAACCAAGAGGAATTATTGCAATTTTCATTTCTTTTTCAGCAACAAAAAAAGAATCATACCCTACTTTTCCTCCTTTTTTTAATGTTCTTATTTGAGCCACATTGCTTACTAATTTTCCAATAGGATTCAATTTTTTATCTCCCCCAATACCGTAAAGCCCAATCCCTAATCGAACCATTTCTTTTTGTTGCTTTGGGAAACGCAAAACCCCAGCAGTATTTAGGATATGTTTTTTTGGAGTTATGTTTAGTTTTTTAGAAAATGTTTTACAAATAATATCGAATTTTTTGAATTGTTTTTTGGTAAAGTCATCTTTCGATTTATCATTAGAGGTAGCCAAATGAGAACAAATACTTTCTATTTTTAGATGAGAGTATTCTACCAGTTTTGAGACTAATAAATCAATTTCATCTGCATTAAAACCATAGCGATTCATTCCAGTATTAAATTTTATGTGCACCGAAATAGCTGATGTATTTTTACCAAAAATCTCTAATAATCGAAAATTATAAATTATGGGATCCAAATTATATTTAATAATTTCATTATAGCTTTTTGCGCCAGGATTTGCCACAATTATTGGCATAGTAATTCCTGATTTTCTTAGATTAACTCCTTCTTCAAAATCGGCAACCCAAAAAGCATGAACTCCTAATTCAGATAATTTTTTTGCAATCCTTATATCACCATGTCCGTAGGCGTATGCCTTTACAACAGCAATAATTTTTGTGTCTGATTTTAGCTTTTTTTTAAAGTAGTTATAGTTATTTTCTAATGCCCTTAAATCAACATATAGTATGGTTTCATGGTTGATAGACATACTATTTCTGATTGTTAAAACATTTTCGGCAAAGTGGCTTATATTCCTGTTGCTCACCTAATTTTACCAATTGCTCATCTTTCGATTTTCGAAAGGAATGATTGGCTATTGCACCACAATCCACACAAATAGCATGTACTTTAGTAATGTGTTCGGCAACAGAAAGTAGATTTGGTATTGGGCCAAAAGGATTACCTAAAAAATCCATGTCTAGACCAGCAACAATTACACGAATTCCTTTTATGGCAAGTTTATTACAAACAATATAAAGCCCCTTATCAAAAAATTGGGCTTCATCAATAGCAACAACATCCGCATTCTCAGAGATCTTAATAATATCATTGGAGCAATCAACCGTTGTAGAATCTATAAAATTATCATCATGGGAAACCACTTTTTCTTTATCGTAACGAGTATCAATTTTAGATTTAAAAATTTTAATATTAAGTTTCGCATATTTTGCTCTTTTTAGGCGTCTAAGCAGTTCCTCCGTTTTTCCTGAAAACATGGAGCCACAAATAACTTCAATACTTCCTTTTTGCATAGGATGTTCTATTTGAGATTCTAAAAACATTTTTTAATAACGATTTTTTCTAGGCAATGTTTATGTTTGCTAACAAAAATATAAAAAGCAATTGCATATCATATGAAAATAAAGTCTTTGTTTTTCTTTTTTCTTTTTCTGCTGAATGTATTTTTTACCAATGCCAAGCAATCTTTTGGTAATGATTCTATAAAAAAAGGAAGAATAATTTTGGTAAGTAGTAGTTTGGTTTTAGCATTGGGGGGGTCTTATTTATATATTGAAAATTCTTGGTGGAGTGAAAAAGACACTGCCTTTCATTTTGATCGTGGAAGCGATAAGGTTTATGCTTTAAATGTAGATAAAGCAGGGCATTTTATGGGGGGATTGCAAGCAGCAGAGTTATTTTCAGAATCCATGCGTTGGGCAGGAATGAATAAAAAGCAAGCACTTTGGTATGGAGCAGTATTTGGTTCGGGCTTACAATTAGCCATTGAAATGAAAGATGCCTACGCTCCTTATTGGGGATTTTCCCCTTTGGATCTAACTATAGGTTCTGCAGGAGCATTTTTACCAATTGCTAAATATTATTCTCCAACATTAAGGGCTTTTGATGTAAAACTTTCTTATTGGAAAAGGTATAATACTTATTGGGATTTAGAGAGGCAAAGAGGAAAAACCCCTTATAAATATGCTTGGCAAGACGATTATGTAAATCAGACTTATTGGCTATCGGTTGATTTAAATCATTTCAATGAAAAATTTCCTGATTGGCTAAATATTGCAATTGGTTTTGGTTTGGATGAAACACAATATTTGGAGCATAACACTAAAATGGGAGGAAATAACGAATGGTATATTGCTCTTGATTATGATATTCCTAAAATGCTAAAAGGATGGGATTCTCCAATAGCCAAAAAAATAAAGCACTGGCTGAATTATTTTCATTTTCCGGCACCAACAATAAGAATTTCTCCAAAAACAGAATTTTACCCACTATTTCTATAAATTTGTAGTATGTCAAAATTGTATATCATACCAACTCCCATTGGAAATTTGGAGGACATTACTTTAAGATCTATTCGAATATTGAAAGAGGTAGATTTGGTGTTGGCTGAGGATACAAGAATAACAAAGAAGCTATTTGTAAATTATAGTATTGACACAATTCTAGCTTCTTTTCATATGCATAATGAACATAAAGTTCTTGCAAAATTTATTGACAGATTAAAAGCAGGTGAAACTTTTGCATTAGTTTCAGATGCAGGAACGCCAGGGATTTCGGATCCAGGTTTTTTATTGGTGCGTGAGTGTGTTAAAAATAATATTGAGATAGAATGCTTGCCAGGAGCCACAGCTTTTGTTCCCGCATTAGTTAATTCAGGATTGCCATCAGAAAAATTTATTTTTGAAGGATTTCTCCCAATAAAAAAAGGGCGACAAACAAGATTAAAACTACTTTCAGAGGAAGAAATGACTATGATTTTTTATGAATCTCCTCACCGAATTGTAAAAACACTAATACAGTTTTGTGACTTCTTTGGAGAAGAAAGATTAGTTTCCGTTTCAAGAGAATTAACAAAGATGTATGAAGAAACTAAAAGAGGATCTATGAATGATGTTTTACATTATTTCCAAGAGAAAAAACCAAAAGGAGAATTTGTAATTGTTGTTGAAGGGAAGAAATGGAAATAGATAAATTTATACATAAAAAGCCATATTTGATTGTTGGGCCTTGCAGTGCAGAATCGGAAGAGCAACTTTTGGAAACATCTCATTCAATAAAAGAAATTGCTGATGTTTTCAGAGCTGGAATTTGGAAGCCGAGAACAAAGCCCAATTCCTTTGAAGGGGCAGGAGAGAAAGGATTACAATGGCTACAAAAAATCCAAAAAGAAACAGGACTTAAAATTGCTACCGAGATTGCTACACCACAACATGTAGAACTTTGTTTAAATGCAGGAATTGACATGCTTTGGATTGGTGCCAGAACTACTGTAAATCCTTTTTATGTGCAAGAAATTGCAGAAGCTTTAAAGGGAGTAAGCATCCCCGTTTTTGTAAAAAATCCTATTCATCCCGAATTAAGTTTGTGGTTGGGTGCTTTGGAGCGATTAAATAAGGTTGGGATTAAGAAGCTTGCAGCTATCCATAGGGGTTTTTTCTCCTATGAAGATGCTGCATTCAGGAATGATCCGAAATGGGAAATGCCGATAAAATTAAGAGAACAATTTCCCGAGATTCCTATTATTTGTGACCCTAGCCATATTGCTGGTGATAGCCAGATGATAGAAGAAGTTTCACAAACGGCCATGGATTTAAATTTGAATGGGCTGATGATAGAAACCCATTACAATCCTAATGAAGCTTTAAGTGATGCAAAACAACAAATCACACCGAATAAATTATATCAAATAATAAATGATTTGGTGCTCAGGAAAACAAACCCAGATGATGATTTTTTAAATATTAAACTAAAAGAATTCAGAGAAAAAATTGATATTTTAGACAGGCAGATTGTAAGTATTTTGTCGGATAGAAAAAAGATAGTTGAGCAAATTGCCAATTTTAAACAACAAAATAAAATCACGATTTTCCAGTTGAAAAGATGGTTTGAGATATTAAGATGCCGAAAAAAAGATGCGATTGATTTTATGATGGATGAAAAAATGATAGCGGAAATTTTTGAACTTATTCATAAATATTCAATTCTTACACAAACAAAAATAATGAGTAATACCAATGCAGAAAAAGTGGAAAATAAAAGAAACAGATAACAAAATCGTAAATGATTTAGCTGAAAGTTTAGGCGTTAGTAGGTCGATCGCTCATTTATTAGTGATAAGGGGGGTAACTACTTTTGATGAGGCAAAGCAGTTTTTTCGACCAGATTTTTCGCAATTTCACAATCCTTTTTTGATGAAGGATATGCAAAAAGCAGTTGAGAGGATACAATCTGCAATTGCAAATAATGAGAAAATTTTAGTGTATGGAGATTATGATGTGGATGGGACAACATCAGTAGCAATGCTACATACTTTTCTTGCTACTCTTACTGAAAATATTGACTATTATATACCTGACAGATATACGGAAGGATACGGAATTTCACTGCAAGGAATTGATTATGCAAAAGAGCATAATTACACACTAATCATAGCGCTTGATTGCGGAATAAGAGCAGTAAATCAGATAAATTATGCCAATGATAAAGGAGTTGATTTTATTATTTGCGACCATCATAATCCAGCAGAGGAAATCCCAAATGCGGTTGCTATTTTAAATCCTAAACAAAAAGATTGCAACTATCCCTTCAAGGAACTTTCAGGATGTGGAGTAGGGTTAAAACTAATTCAAGCGTTTAGTGAAAAAAATAATATTCCTTTTGAAGAGATTACTCCTCTTTTTGATTTGTTGGTGGTAAGTATTGCTGCCGATATTGTCCCCATGATTGATGAAAACAGAGCATTTTCATTTTTTGGGCTAGAGCAGATAAACAAAAATCCAAGAGTTGGTTTAAAGGTATTAATGGATGTAGCAAACAGAAAAGGAAAATGGACAATTTCAGATATTGTTTTTGGGATAGCGCCACGCATAAATGCAGCTGGCAGAATTGAGCAAGGCAAAAAAGCAGTTGCATTGTTAATAGAAACGGATTCTTTTAAAGCAGCTAAATTAGTGCAGGAAATAGAGCGGTTAAACAAAACAAGAAGAGGGCTTGATCAGGACATTACAAAACAAGCTATTAGTATGATTGATGACAGTAAAAAATCTACTGTGGTTTATAGTCAAGATTGGCATAAAGGAGTAGTGGGAATTGCAGCATCTCGTCTTATCGAAACATATTATAAGCCAACTGTTGTTTTGGTAGAAAAGAATGGGGAACTAACGGGTTCTGCTCGTTCGGTTAAAGGGTTTGATTTGTATAATGCTTTATTGCAATGCGAAAAATATTTAGAGAAATTTGGTGGACATATGTATGCTGCCGGACTCACCCTTAAAAAGGAAAATCTACAAGATTTTATAGATGCTTTTGAGAGGGCTGTTTCTGATACAATTACAGAGGAACAATTAACCCCAGAGGTTACTATTGATATGGAACTTGATTTGCATGATATTGGCGATAAATTATTTAGACTTATTCAACAATTTTCACCTTTCGGGCCACAAAATCGCACGCCAATTTTTATTACCAAAGCAGTAAAAGATAGTGGTTATGGCAGAGCGGTTGGAGCGGATAAAACCCATTTACGGTTAAATATTACAAATGAAAATAGCAGAAATTCAATAAGCAGTATTGGATTTGGATTAGCCCATCATTTTAAAAAAATAAAAGATGGACAAATATTTGATATTTGTTATTCTATTGATGAAAATGATTGGAATGGCAGGAAAAATTTGCAATTAAAACTAAGGGATATAAAAAGTAATTAGCACATGGTTCTTCCTAATTTTTCCGCAATTTGTCTTCTGGTTTGTAAATATTTGGCATAAGCTTTTGTAAATCGCTCATCATCAGGATTTTCTTTTAACTGTAATTGAATATCTCCTAGTTTGGTGTCCAAATGTTTTAATTTTAAAGCATAAATAGAGCTTTCTACTGCTTTTCGAAATTTATCTTCTTCCGAGCCAGTTAGTATTCGGTGTCGTGATTTCCAATTTTCGCTCAAACTATGTTTTTTGCTTATCAAATCGATAGCCAATTTGCTTATAGAAGGGTTTTGATGTAGGGTAAAATAATTCAAATTTATTTCTCCATCCTCTTTTACATGAGCAGATATTTCACCTAATATAGATTGGTATTGCTCGTTTTCAAAACTAATATTATCTACCTCTAACTCTTTAATAATAAAAGACGCAATACTAATTTTTTGATCTTCTTCTTTCATATTCTTATTTCCATAATTGAGCAATAGTCGAATAATTTCTTTTTCCTCTTTGTTCATTTTTGAAGTAGGAATTTCTTTTTCTTCCAAATTGCTTGAATTCTCACTTTTTGCTGAGAAAGGGCTTATTCGTTTATTCTTTTGTGCGCTTACCTCTTTTGCTAAATCCAATTCTTTTACCCTCAGCATTCGACTGCACTCTTTTATGTATTCTGATCTGCCGATATCATCAGGAATTTGCGCAATAGAGGAAGCGATATCTTTTATCATTTCTACTCTTTTTGCCGGATCTTCATTTGTATCTTTACTTAATATATTTGTTTTAAAAGTAATAAAATCTTTTTGGTTTTCCTCCAAATAATTTATCAATTCTTCCTGACTACACTTTTGTGCAAAAGAGTCCGGATCTTCTCCGTCAGGGAATAAAACCACTTTTACATTCATGCCTTCTGCCAATATCATGTCAATACTTCTAAAAGAGGCTTTCAGTCCAGCAGCATCTCCATCAAAAAGAATGGTAATGTTTTTTGTAAAACGGTTGATCAATTTTATTTGCTCGGATGTAAGGGAGGTGCCTGATGAGGAAACTACATTTTCAACCCCTGCTTGATGAAGGGAAATTACATCCGTATATCCCTCCACAATAAAGCAGTTGTTTTGTTTACTGATGTGTTGTTTAGCAAAGTAAATACCGTATAAAATTTTACTTTTAAGGTATATCAAACTCTCAGGCGAATTGACATATTTTGCTTTATTATCTTTTTGTAAAGTGCGACCACCAAAGCCTAAAACCCTACCAGAAAAACTATGAATAGGAAACATCATTCTTTCTCTGAATCTATCCAAAGCAGATTTATTTTTAATAATGGACAAACCAGAATCTTCCAAATATTTTTGCTGAAATGAGGATTTTATAGCCTCTTTGCTGAGGGCATCTTTTTGTTTTGGGCTATACCCTAACTGAAATTTCTTGATGGTTTCTTCCGTAAATCCTCTTTCTTTATAATAGCTTAATCCTACGATCTTTCCTTCCTCCCTTTCCCATAGCTGCTGTTGGAAAAATTTATTGGCAAAGGAGCTAATTACATACAAACTATCCCTGTCGTTTGCTCTTATGTTTTGCTCAGGAGTTAACTCTTTTTCCGCCACTTCAATGCTATATTTTTCCGCCAAATATTTTAAAGCCTCAGGATAAGAATAATGTTCATGTTCCATCACAAAACTTACAGAATTCCCTCCCTTCCCACATCCAAAACATTTGTAAATCCCTTTGGAGGCCGATACCGTAAAGGAAGGTGTTTTTTCATCATGAAAAGGGCAATGTCCAATAAAATTAGCGCCTCTTTTTTTAAGTTGTACAAAGCCACTTACCACTTCCTCAATTCGAGCCGCTTCAAATATTTTATCAATTGTTTCTTTCGGAATCATTGTTTTCTATGTATTACAAAATCAATCATTTGTTTTAGTGCCTTTTTTGCTTCTCCATCTTCAAATTCCTCCAAAATATTTAGTGCATTTTGGTGGTATTCATTCATTTTTTTAGTAGCATAATTCAAGCCACCACTACTTTTTACTAATTCAATTATGCCTGCTACTTTATCCGTATCCTTATTGTGGTTTTTTATGGTATTAATTATCATCTTTTTCTGCGGGTTATCACTTATGCTTAAAGTGTAAATCAAGGGTAGAGTCATTTTTTGTTCTCTTATGTCAATACCGGTTGGCTTGCCAATAATCGGATTATGCGAATAATCAAACAAATCATCTTTTATTTGAAAAGCAATTCCTGCCATTTCTCCAAAAAGATGTAGCTTTTTTATAGTTGCTACATCTTTGGTAGCAGAACTTGCTCCGCAAGCACAACAAGCCGCAATTAAGGTGGCTGTTTTTTGCCTTATAATTTCAAAATAAACGGATTCTTCAATATCTAATTTTCTTGTTTTTTCAATTTGTAAAAGCTCCCCTTCGCTCATGCCTTTTACTGCATTACTCATTATTTTTAACAGTTCAAATTCATTATTTTCTACTGCTAAAAGCAGACCCTTTGACAATAAAAAATCACCTACCAAAACAGCAATTTTATTTTTCCAAAGCGCATTGATAGAGAAAACCCCCCTTCTGAAATTAGCTTCATCTATTACATCATCATGCACCAGGGTTGCCGTATGCAAAAGCTCAATTAAGGATGCAGAGATATAGGTGCTTTCTGTTACTTTCCCACAAAGTTTGGCTGACAGAAAAACAAACATTGGACGCATCTGCTTTCCTTTTCGCTTGATGATGTAATGCATTATTTTATTGAGCAAAGGAACTTTGCTATTAAGGGATGCCTTAAACTTTTTTTCAAAAAGAAGCATCTCTTGTTTGATAGGAGATTTTATTTCGTTTATCGTACTCAAATTACCAAAAAGATTGAAAGCGAATATACAAAGAAGTTTGTGCTAATCTTCTGAAAAAATTCGCTTGTTTAAAAGTTATTCGAGTTTGTTTACTAATTGTCCACAAGCGGCATTAATATCTTTGCCTTTGCTTTTCCTTAAATTTACAATCAAGTTCTTTTCTTCTAGATAAGATATAAAGTTTTCAGTGACTTTATTAGTCGATTTTTCATAAGGGGAACCTTCCACTGTATTGTATTCAATTAAGTTAATTTTACAAGGGCTTACTTTGCAAAAATTAGCCAACCCTTTTGCGTCATTCACATTATCATTAATTCCTTTAAAGAATATATATTCATAGGTAATTCTGCGATTAGTCTTATCATAAAAATATCGAATGGCATCTCTAAGTTCTTGCAAAGGAACGGAATCATTTAAACTCATAAGCTTGCTCCTTGTTTCATCATTTGAACTATGAAGGGAAATAGCCAAGTTAAACCTTACCTTGTCATCTGCTAGTTTCATTATCATTTTAGCAATTCCTGCGGTAGAAACAGTAATCCTTTTTGGCGACATTCCCATTCCTTTTTCAGTGGTGATAAGGCGGATACTCTCCAACATATTGTTGTAGTTCAAGAGTGGCTCACCCATCCCCATATACACAATATTAGACAGTGATTTGCCAAAGTTAGAAACGGACTCTTCATTTAGGATGAAAACTTGGTCATATATTTCGGCAGCAGTTAAATTTCTTTCTAATTTTAATGTCCCAGTAGCACAAAATGTACAATCTAAACTGCAACCAACTTGTGAAGAAATGCAAGCAGTTATTCTCTTTTTGGAAGGAATTAAAACCCCCTCAACCAATAATTTATCGTGTAGCTGTAAGCTGTATTTGATAGTGCCATCTATACTTCTTTCTCCCTTGTGAATTTTTATAGGATTAATGCAAAAATGCTCCCCAAACAAATTACGCATATCTTTAGATAAAGAAGTCATTTCATCAAAAGAGGTAGCGCGTTTTTTCCACAACCATTCCTCAATTTGCCCTGCTCTAAATTTGGGTAATTTATGCTCGGCACAAAATGTACGCAAGTCTTCTACACTAATATTTCGTATGTCTATTTTTTCTTTCATTTGGTTTGCAAAGATAGTAATTCAGATTCCTTACTTTTGTGCTATGCGATTTTTAACGGCCGATTATTTATATCAATTGCACATTGCACCAATAAAGGAAGGAGTATTGCAAATTTCTGATAAGGGGGAAGTTATCGCAATTATTGAAAATAGAGCAGAAGTTCCGCCAGAACAATTGGAGGTTTTTGAGGGTATTTTGTGTCCAGGATTTGTAAATGCACATTGTCATTTGGAACTGAGCCATTTACAAGGAGTTGCGGAAAAAGGGAAAGGTTTTTTGGATTTTATAGGAGCTATTCAGCAAAGAAATGAGTTTGAAAAAGAAGACATTCAGTATGCAATTGAGAAAGCAGAACAGCAAATGATTGCTAATGGAATAGTTGGAGTTGGAGATATTTGTAATACAACTGATACGCTTTTACAAAAGCAGAAAAGTAATTTAACTTACTACAATTTTATTGAAACTTTTCAGGTGCATGAGAATAAAATTAGAGACACAATAAAGAATGCTATACAAATAAGAAATCAATTTAGAGCAATTGGGGGAAAAGCAAGCATTATGCCGCACGCACCTTTTTCAGTGCCGACAAAATTAGCACAAGAAATTGTAAATCATTTTGATGAAAAAGATGAATTACTCACCATTCATATGCAAGAAACAAAAGAGGAAAATCAGCTTTTTGAAAATAAGGAGGGTGCTTTTTTTGATTGGCTAAAGGGTGTAAATGCAAGTGAAGAAATTTGGCAAACAAGAAAAAAATCAATTGATATTTTACAAGAATTAGAAAACAAAAAAATACTTTTAGTGCATAATACCTTTGCTAAAAAAGAAGATTTAACTGAACACTATTACTGTACTTGCCCAAAAGCAAATTTGTATATTGAAAATGCTTTGCCAGACTATTCCATTTTTGACACTGATAAACTTTGTGTTGGAACAGATAGTTTGGCTTCTAATAATTCCCTTTCTATTTTGGAAGAGCTTTTAGTTGTGCAAGAAAATTCTAATTTTGATATGAGTATACTGCTTAAAATAGCATCTAAAAATGGAGCAGAAGCCCTTGGTTTTGAAAAATTAGGCAGCTTAGAAAAAGGAAAAGTTCCTGGGGTGAATTTAATTCAACATTTGGAAGGCATGAAGATTATTGAGGGGAGTTTTGTTAGGGTTTTAGCGTAAAAATTCAGCAACCTTCAAATCCTCTTCAGTAGTAATTTTTAGGTTTTTTTCTTCTCCTAAAATAGTGTTTATTTTTCCTCCATTACTTTCCAAAACAGAGGCATCATCTGTAAAAAAGAGTGAAAAATTTTGTTTGTAGGCATCCTTAATGGTGCTAGCAAAAAAGCATTGAGGTGTTTGCACTTTATACAAATTACTTTTACTTACCGATTTGCTACTATTCCCATCTACTTTTCGCAGAGAATCTTTTATCGATACAACCGGCACAACTCCGATTCTCTTTTTCGTTGCAGAAATTAGTTTGTCAATTAGATGTTCGGAAACAAGTGGTCGCACCCCATCATGAATAGCAACAATACTATTATCATCCACTTTTTTTAAACCATTTTTTACAGATCCAAAACGATTTATTCCACCTGCAATTGTACTATGTTTTAGAGAGAAATTATACTGTTTACAAAGCGCTTTCCAATTTTCAATTTGAGTTTGTGGAAGCACTAAAATAATTTTATCTAAATGTGAAAAAGCATTTAAGGTGTGCATTAAAATGGGTAAACTATTTAGTAATAAAAACTGTTTTGGGGTTTTCGTATTCATGCGCTCCCCTTTTCCTCCAGCAACTATTAAAGCAACTCTTTTCATCTTATAAAATTAACATGGCATCCCCATAAGTGTAAAAGTTGTATTTCTTCTTTACAGCTTCTTTATATGCTTTCATTGTAAAATTATGTCCGGCAAAAGCACTGATTTGCATCATCAAAGTAGATTTTGGTAAATGAAAATTAGTTAGCATACAAGTCGGAATCCTGAAATCGTATGGAGGAAAAATAAATTTATTGGTCCAACCATCAAAAGGGACTATTCTATTTTGAGTAGTAACAGAGCTTTCAACTGTTCTAACAGAAGTAGTCCCCACTGCACAAATTCTTTTATTATTATCAAGCCCTGTATTAATAACATTTGCAGCAGTTTGTGTTATATTTATTTCTTCCGAATCCATTTTATGTTTTGAAAGATCTTCTACTTCTACTTCCCTAAAAGTACCAAGACCAACATGAAGGGTAACCTCAGCAAAATTTATTCCTTTTATTTCCAGTCGTTTCATTAGTTCTCGACTAAAATGCAAACCAGCAGTAGGTGCTGCAATTGATCCACTATGCTTTGCATAAATGGTTTGGTACCTTTTATCATCTTCCTCTGTTGGCTTTCTATTTATATATTTAGGCAGGGGTGTTTGCCCTAGTCTGGTTAATGTTTCCTTAAACTCATCATAAGAACCATCAAACAAAAAACGCAGGGTTCTTCCTCTTGATGTTGTATTGTCAATTACTTCCGCAATCAGCTCATCCTCTTCTCCAAAATAGAGCTTATTACCGATTCTTATTTTTCTTGCGGGATCCACCAATACATCAAAAAGCCGACTTTCTTTATTTAATTCTCTTAGTAGAAATACTTCAATTCTTGCTCCTGTTTTTTCTTTATTTCCGAAAAGTCGGGCAGGAAAAACTTTGGTGTTGTTCAAAATTATCACATCTCCTTCATCAAAATAATCTATAATATCTTTGAATTTTTTATGCTTAATTTCCCCGCTTTCTCGGTGAAGAACCATCAATTTTGATTCATCTCTATTTTTTGCCGGAGTTGTTGCTTTTCGCCCTTTTGGTAAGTTAAAAACAAAGTGCGAAAGTTTGTATTTCATTATTTGTGATTTCATAGCTTGAGGATTGATTTTTAGGTGCGAATATACTATATTCAAAGGCTGAAGTCAAGGGTTATATAAGTTTGATTTTATCTTCTACTTCATTAAGAGAAAAAGAATCTTTTAAGTTGTATTCTCCAATTTCTGTTCTACATAATTTAGATAAGTGTGCACCACTATTTAAGGCCCTCCCAAAATCATTTGCAATGGAGCGGATATAAGTACCCTTGCCACACGCTATTTTGAAGCTAACTATTGGCATATTTAGATCTATAATTTTAAAGCTGTGAATAGTTACTTTTCGGCTTTCCAATTTTATTTCTTTATTTTTTCGAGCTAGCTTGTATAAGCGTTTTCCATCTTTTTTTAAAGCTGAAAAAATGGGAGGAATTTGATTTATTTTTCCAACAAATTGTTTAGCCGCTTCTTCTAATGATTCTTTTGTAATATGGGAAGTTTCAAAAGTTTGATTTACTTCAGTTTCCAAATCATAACTAGGCGTTGCACCTCCCAAAATAAGATTGCCAGTATAGGTTTTTTTTTGTCCTTGAATTTCATCAATTCTTTTGGTAAATTTTCCTGTGCAAACAATAAGTAGTCCAGTAGCTAGTGGATCTAGCGTTCCAGCATGCCCTACTTTTATCTTTTTTAGGTGCAGTTTTTTCTTTATTAGATTTCTTATTTTTTTTACCACATCAAAAGATGTCCATTCTGCTGGCTTGTTAATAAGTAATAAAGCTCCAGACAAAAAATCTGTGTCCTTATTTATCTTACTTGAGGCTAGCTCTGACAAGGGAATTGCTTATATGCAAAAAGAAGAATGGCCAAAACACCTACTATAAAACAATAATAGGCAAAGTATTTTAGCTGACTATTTTTTACTAATTTTATCATCCATTTGCAAGCAATTAGGCCAGTAATGAAAGCGAAAATAAAACCGACTATTAGCGGAATGAAAGAGCTGCTTTCATAACTTATTTTCCCAGAGAATATATCTTTTGCCATTTTTCCAAATATTAATGGCACAACCATTAAAAAGGAAAAGCGTGCCGATTTTTCTTTATCTATCCCTAAAAGAACAGCCGTAGAAATTGTGGCCCCTGAACGGGAAATTCCAGGCATTATAGCTATGGCTTGCGAGATGCCAATGAGTATTGCATTTTTAATCCCAACATTTTTTTCTGCATGTTTTGCTTTGTCCGCTAAAAAAAGTAATGCGCCAGTTATTAGTAACATACTCCCAACTAAAATTAATTGCCCACCAAATAGTGCCTCAATTTCACTTTCAAAAAACAAACCAACAACAACAGCTGGAATCATGGAAAGTACAATTTTTACAGAAAACCAAAAACTCTCATTATTTTTAAATTGAAAAAGCCCAGAAAAAATTTCCACAATATCTTTTCGGAAAATAAAAATAATGGAAAAGGCAGTAGCAAAATGCAAGACCACTGTCATAAGCATACTTTCTTTTGCTAGAACTTCAGAAGGGAAAATACATTTTGCAATTTCCAAATGTCCGCTACTACTTACAGGCAAAAACTCAGTTAATCCTTGAATAATTCCAAGAATAATAGATCTTAGAATCTCCATTTATTACTTCTGTTTTGGTTTGTGCATTATTGCAAAAATCTCAACAATAAAGCCAGCAGCAATTAGAATTGGCGCAAGAGTTAATCTTTGCAAATCGAATATTTTATCGCTAAAAACAGTCGGATCATTTGACCCACCACCAATCATTAGTAAAAGCCCAGCACAAATAAGGGTAATCCCTACAAGCAGTAACATGTAGTTCTGTTTTTTAAATGCAAAGTCTAAATTATTTTTTTCTTTCATAATTATAAATAAATTTCACTTTCTTTTATTCTAAGGTATTTCCTTAGCGCAAAGAAAGTAGAGAGCCAAGTAAATAAAATTCCAGCCACAAATATACTAGCAAAAATAATACCCATACTTTTTAAATCCTGAATATTTAGAAAATCAGGCATATCGCTTTGCAAAAGCTGAAAAACAGCAAGCAACATACAAATTGTAACAAGTGAACTATATACACCATTGTAAATGCTATCAGATAAAAACGGGCCTTTTATGAATTTATTGGTTGCTCCAACCAATTTCATAGTACGAATTAAAAACCGCTTAGAATAAACAGAAATACGGATGGTATTATTGATAAGTGTAAAAGAAATGATAAAAAGTAAAAAGAAAAAAGAAAGCAGAAAAATGCTCATTTTCCGCATATTTTTGCTTATTTTTTCTATTAAATCTTTTTGGTAAAATACCTCATGAATTAAGTCATTTTTTGTTAGTTCTTCCTGTAAAACAAGCAAGCTATCCGGGTTGGCATAAGTTGCTTTTAGCTTTATATCGATAGATTCCAATAGAGGATTATAGCCCAAAAAAGAAATAAAATCTTCTCCTAACTGCTCTTGAAGTTCGGTGGCGGCATCTTCTTTACTTACCCAATCAGTTGCCAAAGAATATGCTTTTGAATCAATTAACTTCTGCAATTGCATAATATCTACATCTTTCACCCCTTCTTTTATCATTACCGAAAAACCAATATTTTGTTTTACATGATTGGAAAGTCGGTTAGCATTAATAAGTAAAAACCCTAGTATTCCTAGTACAAAAAGCACTAATGACATACTTATCACTATAGACATGGAAGAGGATTTTATTTTATTCTTTAATGACATAGATTTTAAATATTCATATCAAATGCCAAAAATAAAAAAATACATTCAGTATTTCTTTAACTTTGCCACAACTTAAAAAATTTAAATGGATTATAATTTTTTGGAGATAGAAAAAAAATGGCAAGATTATTGGAGAAAAAATGAAACATATAAGGTTTTTGAGGATTCTTCAAAAGAAAAATATTATGTTTTGGATATGTTCCCTTATCCTTCTGGGGCAGGCCTACATGTTGGGCATCCACTAGGTTATATTGCTTCTGATGTTTTTGCTCGTTATAAAAGATTGAAAGGATTTAATGTTCTTCATCCAATGGGATTTGATTCCTTTGGATTACCAACAGAGCAATACGCAATTCAAACAGGAATTCATCCATCTATTGCAACAAAAGATAATATTGAAAGATACAGGAAACAATTAAATCAGATAGGATTCTCTTATGATTGGAGTAGAGAAGTTCAAACTTCCGATCCCAATTATTACAAATGGACCCAGTGGATTTTTAAACAACTTTTTGATTCTTATTATTGTAATAATGAAGATAAAGCGATACGAATTTCAGAATTAATTTCAGATTTTGATAAAAACGGGAATAAAAAATCTAATGCAGTTTGTGATGAAAATACTCCACAATTTTCTGCAGATGATTGGAATAATTTTTCAGAAACAGAACAAGAAAAAATATTATTGAATTATAGATTAGCATTTTTGTCAGATACTTGGGTAAATTGGTGTGAAGGATTAGGGACTGTACTTGCTAATGATGAGGTAAAAGATGGAGTTTCTGAAAGAGGAGGTTTCCATGTAGAACAAAAATTAATGAAGCAGTGGTCATTAAGAATCACCGCATATGCTGACAGATTGATTAGTGGATTGGATACTGTTGATTGGTCAGAATCAATAAAAGAGATACAAAAAAATTGGATTGGAAAATCTAAAGGGGCTTCCGTAAGTTTTAAGATTGAAGATATGGAAGATAAAATAGAAGTTTTTACTACAAGACCAGATACAATTTTTGGAGTTAATTTTATGGTATTATCTCCTGAGCATGAGATAGTAGAGAAACTCACAACTTCATCTCAAAAAGAAGTTGTAGAAAGTTATGTGAATAAGGCAAAATTAAAATCTGAAAGAGAAAGACAAGCTGATAAAAGTGTAAGTGGAGTTTTTACTGGATCTTATGCAATTCATCCTTTTACAGAGGAGAAAGTTGCTATTTGGATTAGTGAATATGTGCTCGCAACATATGGAACCGGGGCAGTTATGGCTGTTCCTTGCGGTGATCAAAGAGATTGGGATTTTGCAACTCATTTTGGGATTGAAATAATCAATATTTTTAAGGGAGTTGATATAAGTAAAAATGCAAATGAGGATAAAGATGTACTTATTGCAAATTCTGATTTTTTAAATGGGCTTTCATCAAAAAAAGCAATACAAAAGGCAATTGAGAAAATAGAGAAAGGAGGATTTGGAGAAAGTAAAATCAACTATCGATTGAGAGATGCAATTTTTAGCAGACAAAGATATTGGGGAGAGCCATTCCCTGTTTATTATAAAGATGAAACGGCCTATATTTTAGGAGATGATAATCATGTTACACTTCCTAAAGTAGATAAATATTTACCAACTGAAAGCGGAGAGCCTCCACTAGCAAGAGCTAAAAAAGAAGATTGGAATGTGTTTGAAGGAGATAGAATGGAAACTAATATTATGCCTGGATGGGCAGGTAGTTCTTGGTATTTCTTAAGATATATGGATCCAACAAATGATGGAGAATTTTGTGGGAAAGAGAAATCATATTATTGGGGGCAAGTAGATTTATATATAGGAGGAGCTGAACACGCTGTTGGACATTTACTATATTCCAGATTTTGGACAAAATTTCTTTATGATAGAGAATTTATATCTTTTGACGAGCCTTTTAAAAAGATGATAAATCAAGGAATGATTTTAGGCAGATCAAACTTTGTTTACAGAATAAAAGACTCAAATATTTTTGTAAGCTTTGATAAAAGGAAAGAATACAAAACAAGCCGATTACATGTGGATATCACCTTAGTTGATAATGATGTGCTTGATGTTGAAGCATTTAAGAACTGGAGAAAAGAATATTCACAAGCAGAATTTATTTTAAAGGATGACGGGAAATATTTATGTGGGAATGAGGTGGAGAAAATGTCAAAATCAAAATATAATGTACAAACTCCTGATAAATTGGTAGATGATTTTGGGGCAGACACTTTGCGTTTGTACGAAATGTTTTTAGGACCACTAGAGCAATTTAAACCTTGGGATGTAAAGGGAATAAATGGAGTGCATAATTTTTTGTGTAAGTTCTGGCGTTTGGTTCATGATGCAGAAAATAACTTTGAGGTTTCATCAGAAACACCAACAAAAGAGAATTATAAAACTTTACACAAAACCATTAAAAAAGTTGAAGAAGATATAGAGCGTCACTCTTTCAACACGGTGGTGAGCACCTTTATGATTTGCATAAATGAATTGACCGAACAAAAATGCAATAGCAGAGAAATTATTTTTGATTTTACTATTCTGCTTTCTGCTTATGCACCACATATTTCGGAAGAGATTTGGCAAAAATTAGGAAATGAAACTTCAGTTACGACTGCTAATTTCCCAAAGTTTAACGCAAGTTATTTGGTGGAGAATGAGGTGAATTATCCTGTTTCGTTTAACGGTAAAATGCGATTTAAAATTACTTTACCTGCCGAAATGACAAAAGAACAAGTGGAGGTTGAGGTAATTAAACATGAAAAAACAGCTCATTATTTAGAAGGAAAATCGCCTAAAAAGATAATTGTAGTGCTTAAGCGAATTATTAATATAGTAATGTAAATATGACAATAAAAAGGGTTCTATTTTTTTTGATTCTTTGCCCCTTATTTATTTTTTCCCAAAATAATCTTCCTTTTAAAGTAGGAGAAAGTTGTACTTACCGAATTCATTATGGCCCCATTACTGCTGGCCATGGAACACTTATAGTCAAGAATATTGAAAAACATAATAATAGGGAGTGCTTTCATCTTGAAGGGATTGGCCAAACGAATTCATTTTTTAGCTTATTTTTTAAAGTGTATGACGAATATATTTCTTATGTAAATCCCATTTCTTTATCTCCTATTCATTTTATCAGAAATGTAAATGAAATGGGTTATATTATCAAACAAAACTATCTGTTTAACTACGAAAAAAATGAAGTTTTGGCTGAAGATTCTATTTATCAAATTCCAAAGCAAACACAAGATATGTTGTCCGGATTTTATTTTTCAAGAGCACTACTCAATTATCAGAATGTACAAATAGATTCTATTGTAAAACTTAATGTTTTTATGGATGAGGAAATTTATCCCTTGCAAATTAAATATGAAAAAAATGAGGTTATTAAAACAAAATGGGGAAAAATAAACTGTATGGTTTTTACCCCTCAACTGCAAGAGGGAAGAGTTTTTAAGGATGGGGAAAGTATGAAAATTTGGATATCAGATGATGAAAATAAATTAATGATAAAAGTGGAAACTAAAATAATTGTTGGCACAATAAAAGCGGAATTATCTTCATTTAAAGGTTTGAAAAATCCATTGTCAATAACTGATTAAATGGTCTTGAATATCCTATTCTATTTTCTGTAAATTGCGACTATGAAAACAAGATTATTCAGCATTTTATTTTTAGGATTACTCTTGCTGCTAACGGCATTAAATTTTACTAAATGCAATAAGGCAAATGGCGATAGTACTAATATCAGCACAACTTTTGGTCCTACAATAGAATACGGCATTGTTACAGATTCTTTTCAGGTGACAAAAGGAATCATAAAACCGGGACAAGTTTTAGGAGAAATACTATATCGTAATCATATTAACCATACTCAAATTAACAAAATAGTAAAAGCATCAAAAGGAATTTTTGATGTAAAAAGAGCAAAAGCTGGGCAACCATTTACTGTGTTTTGCACAAAAGATTCTAATGCAATAGTAAAATGTTTTATCTATGAAGAATCGGCAACCAACTATATAGTTTTTGATTTAAGAGATGGAATTCAAGTTTACAGAGGAGAAAAAGAAATAGAAATCAGGATGAGAACTGCATCAGGAGAAATCACCTCATCATTATGGAATGCGATTATGGATAATAATATGAGTCCAGCACTAGTGATGGAACTTTCTAATATTTACGCTTGGACAATCGATTTCTTTCGCATTCAGAAAGGAGATAAATTTAAAGTTTTTTATGAAGAGAGATTTGTAGAAGATGAATTCGTTGGAATTGGCAGAATTTGGGCTGCAAAATTTACTCATCAATCGGAAAAATTTTATGCTTTTTATTTCAAAGAAGAAGGAAAAAATTTTGGCGATTATTTTGATGAGGGAAGTAAAACATTAAGAAAAGCATTTTTACGTGCCCCACTTAATTTTAGTAGAATTTCTTCTAAATATAGTAAGCGTAGGAGACATCCAGTAACAGGCAGAGTTAAGCCACATTTAGGAACAGATTATGCCGCCCCAAAAGGCACCCCAATTTTATCTACTGCAAATGGAAGAATTGTTGAAGCAAGATACAAACGCAATAATGGAAATTATGTAAAAATAAGGCATAATAATACTTACACAACTCAGTATTTACACATGTCAAAAATAAAATTTGGGATTCGCAGAGGAGTGAACGTAAAGCAAGGAGATGTAATTGGATATGTTGGCAGCACAGGATTGGCTACCGGTCCGCACGTTTGTTATAGGTTCTGGAAAAACGGCCGACAAGTTGATCCATATAAAGAAAAGTTACCTCCATCTGAACCTATGAAAGAGCAAAGTAAGGAACCTTTCCAATTGGTAAAAGATAGTTTAATTCAGTATCTTGCAGAGCCAACAATATAATGCAAAATGCTGAACAAAATAAGTATAGTCCAAAAGCTTATACTACTTTTATTTTTTTTATCAGTTCAATTTATTTATGCTACTGATTTAGAAAATCCATTTATCAAAAACAAAGGGCAATTACCTCAAAAAGTAATTGCAAAAGTATGCCTTCCTGGCGGAGCTTTATTTATTGAAAAAGGAATATTCACATACCATTTTTACAACCAACAGAAACTAGCAGATATTCATAACCACAGAACTACCGATAGAAGCATCAAAGCCCATGCTTTTAAGGTGATTTTCAAAAATGCCAATGAAAATATTGATAGTTTTTTAGAAGAGAAAAGCGAGTTTTTTGAAAATTATTATTTAGGAAATAATCAAAATAATTGGGTAGAGAATGTGCGTCACTACAAAACACTCACACAAAAAAATATTTATGACGGTATTGATTTAAAAATGTATAGATCAGAAGGGAATTTGAAATATGACATTATTGTTAACCCCAATGCCAATTCAAAAAAACTGAAATTAAGTTATAATGAGATTGATGCTATATTTATAAAAAATGGGAATTTATATGTGCAAACTTCTGTAAATACAATTACAGAGCAAAAACCTTTTGCCTATCAAATTTTGGATGGAATTAAAAAAGAAATTCAGTGTAATTATAAGTTAAAAGGTAAAATACTAAGTTTTGAATTTCCTAATGGCTACAACACAAATGAGGATTTAATCATTGATCCGACTCTAATTTTCTCTACTTATTCTGGAAGTACGGCAAATAATTTTGGCTATACGGCAACTTATGATGATTTTGGGTTTTTGTATTCTGGTAGCACAGCTTTTGGAGTGGGCTACCCTACAACATTAGGGGCCTATCAAATCAATTTTGCAGGAGGAATAGGAAGTGCAGGTACTGACATAGCTATCACAAAATACGATACAAGTGGAACGGTTGCAATTTTTGCTACCTATTTGGGTGGTTCAAAGGACGAATTACCTCACTCTATGATTGTTAATTCGGCAAATGAACTTTTCCTTTTCGGGACATCTGGCTCAGATGATTATCCTATAACTACCAATGCTTATCAAACTAATTTTAATGGAGGCCCTTCATTTGTCCCCTCTGGAATTGGCATTTCTTATCCTGCAGGTTGCGATTTAATAATTTCACGTCTTAGTACCAATGGCGGAAATCTTCTGGCATCTACTTTTGTTGGAGGAAGTGAAAATGACGGATTGAATATTGCTAACAAACTAAGATTTAATTATGCGGATGAAATTCGTGGAGAAATAGACATTGATAAAAATAATAATATTTATTTGGCAACTAGCACGCGTTCTGCCGATTTTCCAATTGTTGGGGGAGTTTTTCAGCCGATTCTTGACAGTTTGCAAGAGGGAGTTGTAATAAAGATGGACAATCAGCTGAGTAATATTATTTGGAGTTCATTTTTGGGGGGAAGAGGATTGGACGCTATTTATTCATTAGCACTTGATGATAGCGATAATATTTATGTAACAGGAGGAACAACTTCTGATAATTTTCCAACAAGCACAAATGGGCTCCATACTAATTATTTAGATTCTTTGCGTGCGGATGCTTTTGTTTCTTATATTTCAAAGGATGGTTCGCAAATTTTTTCTTCCACTTATTTTGGATCTGACCAATACGATCAAGCGTATTTTGTAGAGTTGGATGGAGCGCAAAATGTGTATCTATTTGGTCAAACCAAAGCAACAGGAAATACACTTATTTATCAAGCAAACTATAATGTTCCGGGTGGTGGAGAATTTATCAGCAAGCTTTCCAAAAATTTAGATGTTCTTTTACAATCTACGGTTGTTGGGGCAAATACCGGAAAGCCAAATATTTCTCCCACTGCCTTTTTGGTTGATGTTTGCAATAAAATTTATATTTCAGGTTGGGGTTCAAGTATAGGTCTTGGTAATGCTGGCACCACGTTTAACTTGCCAATTACTCCAAATGCTTTCCAAAGTGCAACAGATGGAAACGATTTTTACTTAATGGTGCTAGACGATAACATGGACACTTTGATTTACGCCACTTATTTTGGAGGTAATCAAGCCACAGAACATGTAGATGGAGGGACAAGCCGTTTTGATAAAAAAGGAATTGTTTACCAATGTGTTTGTGCAGGTTGTGGCGGTTATTCCGATTTTCCTATTGCACCAAATCCTGGAGCAGTTTCTAGTACAAATAATAGCGCAGCAGGATCACAATGTAACAGTGCTGTTTTTAAATTTAATTTTGATTTCCCCATGACGATTTCCGATTTTTCTGCTCCATGGGTTGGCTGTGATACCACCATTGTATTTCAAAATTTAAGCACTGGGGTTGGGAACACAACTTATAAGTGGTTTTTTGGAGATGGAAATAATTCAACACAAGAAAACCCTATTCATACGTATAGCCAATATGGAATATATGATGTTACACTCATTACAAACGATCCAACTTCATGTAATGTAAGCGATACTGTAACAAAGCAGATTTATATTCTCTCCAATTCTTCCAACACAATTCAGAAAATAGAAATTTGTAAAAATGAGCAAGTTCAAATTGGCTTACTGCCGGTAAATGATCCTACGATTTCTTATTTTTGGTTTCCTTCTTATGGGCTAAGTAGTATTACTGTTTCCAATCCTTTTGTTATAACAGACTCAACAATTCAATATAAATTGCTTATTTCAAATGGCAGTTGTACCGATACTCTTTTTCAGTTGGTGGAGGTAAATACGATTAATGTTAATGCCGGAAATGACACTGCTTTTTGTAATAATCCTATTTTGCTGAGTGCAAATGCAAATGGATTAGCAACTTCTTTTTTGTGGTCAAGCAATAATTTGTTTACTGACACCTTGAGTTTAGATAGCTTTTTGCTTAGTACTATCCCTATGCAATATTTCGTAAAAGTAACGGATGGAATTTGCCAGGCAACTGATAGCGTAGATCTAAAACCCCAAAACATTGACATCTCCCTTAGCGGAAATTTTGCAATTTGTATTGGTGATTCTGCATTTGTACAAGCAAATAATTTATTACCTTCAGTTCCGCTAATAGATTATTTTTGGAGCCCAAATAGCAATCTAAATTATAGTATCGATTCTTCCTCTGTTTGGTTTTCCCCTGATGTTTCCATTTGGCTTTATATTCAGGTGCAAAACCAAAATGGATGTGAGCTAAAGGATTCCATTTTTATTGCAGTAAATAATTACCCCATTTCAGATAGTATTTGGGCTAGTAAAAATCCGATTTACATAGGAGAAAGCACAACTTTAAATATTCAAACAAACGAAAATGTACTTTGGGAATCAGGTGATTCTGCAAAGCAAATTGTAGTTGCTCCAATTACAGACTCATTATTTGTAGTAGAGATTTATAACGAATTTGGTTGCAGTATTTACGATAGTATTTTTATAATAATTTTAGATGTCTTTTGTGATGAGGGAAAAATTAAAATTCCAACTGCTTTCACTCCAAATAATGATGATGAATTAATAAATGAGATTTATAGAATAAAAGATGATGATGAAATTATCACCTTTTTTAAGTTAGAAATATTTAATCGTTTTGGGCAAAAAGTGTATACTTCCAACAATAAAGATGGAGAGTGGGATGGCACTTTTCAGAATGAGTTATTGCCTCCGCAAGTGTTTGATTTTTATTTAGAATTAGAGTGCTTTGGTGGCAAAAAATTATTCAAAAAAGGAAATATTACATTGATAAGATGAGAGTTTTGTTATTAATATTACTGCTTCTTTTTACTTTTAGTTTAAAAGCTCAAGATGTTCATTTTTCTCAATTTACAGTTTCAAATATTGCACTAAATCCTGCAATTGTTGGTAATCAATCAGCCGACTTTAAAACATCTTTTCAAAAAAGAACACAATGGCAAAGTGTTGCTGATCCTTTCAATACAGTTGCAGCCAACTTTGAGGCAAAAGAGATTTTGAAAAAAACTTCTGTTGGGTTACAATTTATACATGATGTAGCCGGAGATGCCAATTTTACCACCTCTCAGTTTAATACAGCAATAAATAAATCTTTTTCTATTGATAGAGATAAGGAAATTTCAGCGGGGATATTGCTTGGCTTTACGCAAAGAAAAATAGATTTTTCCAATCTTATTTTTGAAGAAAATGAAAATCTACAGAACCCATCTTTTATCTATTTTGATGTAGGAATTGGAGTAAATTATGCTGCAATGATAAATGATAATTTTTCTTTTATTTCTGGACTTTCTGCTTTTCATATTAATAAACCAAAACAAACATTAATAGATGATGAAAGCGTGCAATTAGATGAAAAATATAATTCATACTTTCAATCCTTTTATCGCATAAACAATACAATTATTCTAAATCCAGCTTTACTTTATAGTAGACAAGGAAAAAGTAGAGAACTTCTTTTTGGAACTATAATAAGGTATGAAATTTCCGGGTTTAATATAGGACTTATTTCTCAAATTTTTTACAGATGGGATGATGCTATTATTCCAGCCTTTGGACTAAATTATAATAGCATTAGAGCAGTGATAAGTTATGATATTAATACTTCTGATTTGGTAGCTGCCAGCAACAACAAAGGGGGTTTTGAGTTATCCATTATGTATATTTGGAATAAGGAGAAAAGAAAGGCAAAAGAGGAGATTAAAAAATATTGTCCAAGATATTTATGAGATTTTTTAAATTCATATTATTATTTCTTTCTAGTGTAATTTTTGCACAAGAAAATATTGAGATAAAGCATTTATCTACTGCAATCAATTCTATTGGAGCTGAGCTTAATTTTTTTCAAGATGAAAAAACCCATGCCTTTTTTACGGCAATCCGAGAGGATAACAACAATTATATCTCCTCTATTTATCATAGCAATTTTCAATTAGATCAGTGGAGTAAGGGGAGTTATTTTTCTCCTTTCAATTCTGATTATTTGCAAAGCGGAAATCTTTTTATCACAAGAGATAAAATGGCTTATTTCACTTTTTGCAAAGAGGAAAATTGTGCAATTTATAGTTCAAAATTCCAAAAAAAGAGATGGACAACCCCCAAGAAATTAGACGAGAGAATTAACAAAATGGGGAGTACTTCTACTCAGCCAAACATTGCAATAATTGATAGCAAAGAATATTTGTATTTTGTGTCGGACAGAGAGGGAGGTTATGGGGGGTTGGATATTTGGATTTCTACTATTAATGAAGATGGAAATTTTGGGAATCCTATAAATTTGGGGAATAAAATAAATAGTAAAGCTAATGAAATCACGCCATTTTTTAATCACAATTATGGCGAATTATATTTTAGCTCTGACAGAAAAGATGGCATGGGGGGATTTGATATTTACAAAGTAAAGGGTAATTTAACTTTGTGGGAAACTCCTACTTTGTTAGCAGAACCCTTTAATACTCCTTTTGATGAAATGTATTTAAATTTCTTTACAGAAAATAAAGGGAATTTTTCATCTAATCGTTTGCCTTCACTATATTTAGATAAGGAAAATTGTTGCAATGATATTTTTTCTTTTGAAATAAAACGACAAGAGACGAAACTTCCTCCTGAAATTTCAAAGATAAATAATTATCTACCTCTTTCTTTATATTTTCATAATGATGAGCCTGATTGTTGCACTATGGAGATCACAACAAAGATTGGTTATAAGGAATCATATATTTCTTATTTTTTATTAAAGAAAGAGTATGTGAAAAATAGCAGTTCGGTATCATCAATAGAAGATTTTTTCACAAATAAATTGCAAGAAAATTTCAATAAATTAGATGAAGTTTTGCGTAAAATTAAGAAAGCATTAGCTAGTGGTCAAAAAATAGAATTGCAAATAAAAGGGTATGCGAGTCCGCTTTTTGCAAGCGATTACAATATCAATTTATCCAAAAGAAGAATTGTTTCCCTGCTTAATTACATGCATGAATTCCAAAACGGAAGTATTACCCAATACTTTAAAAATGAGCAATTAGTTATTATAGAATTACCTTTTGGCGAGTCGGTTTCTAATAATAATGTTAGTGATAACCCTAGAAATAAAAAGCTGTCGGTTTATAGTGTAGAGGCAGCAATGGCCAGAAAAATTGAAATTGTGAGAGTAACAGTTAAAGAGTAATTACGCTTTAGAAACCGTGAATTCAAACGATTCCATAATTTGATTGCAAAGCATTTTTTTGCAAGCCTCATCTACTTTTGAAACTGCAACTTCTTTGCTATCGGTTTCAATTTCTAATGTAATATGTTTCCCAATTCTTACATTCCCAATTTCTGATAAACCAACATTTCCCATACTTGCACTTACGGCTTTCCCTTGTGGATCTAATAACGATTTAAGTGGCATTACATCTATTTCAGCTCTGAATTTCATAATTATAGTATATTATTTAGGATTGATAAGGTCAGATACAAAATTACAATAAATGGGATAGCAGCAAACTGAAAAATGAATAATAATATCAAGGCAATTATAATTAATATAATTCTGAAAATATTTAAACGAGAAGTGATGTTTTCAGTCTTGTTGAATTTAAAGGAAAATAAGGGAATTTTTGCTACTAAAAGTAGAGATAAAACTATGGTCGCACTTATTAATAATTCACTACTAAAAGATAATGAGTAACTTTCCCGTATCATTGGTAGTGATGCAATGAAAACTGCAACAGCAGGTGTTGGCAACCCAATAAATGAAGTGGTTTGCCTTGTGTCAGTATTAAATTTTGCCAAACGAATAGCTGAAAAAATGGGGATTAAAAAAGCAATAATTGATGGGGAAAAATTTGGTTGGGTTATATCAGATTGAGAAAAGGAGTTGACAATACTATAATAAATTAGTTGGAACAAAATCATCCCAGGCGCTACACCAAAAGTAACCATATCTGCCAAGCTATCTAATTGTTTCCCGAATTTGCTTCCAACTTTCAGAATACGCGCTAACAGACCATCAAAAAAATCAAAAAAAGCACCATATAAAATGAAAGTGGCAGACAAAACTAAGTTCCCTTCAAAAGCAAAAAATATTGCAAACAAGCCACAAGTCAAGTTAGCAAGTGTAATAATATTTGGGATATTTCTTTTAATAGCATTCATATCCGCAAAAATATGATAATATTTGTAATCAATTATGAGAAAACTATTTTTAGCACTTCTAAGCGGGTTTCTTTTAGCATTTTCTTGGCCTGAAATTGGCGTTTTCCCTATTTTGTTTTTTGCTTTTGTTCCACTCTTAATATTGGAAGACGAACTACAAAATTCAAATGAAAACAAAAAGGGAAGAAAAGTTTTTTGGTTTTCTTTTTTAGCATTTTTCATTTTTAATGTAATTACAACTTATTGGGTGTATCATGCTACACTTTTTGGGGCAATTTCTGCTTTTTTGGTGAATGCAACCCTAATGGCGACTGCTTTCTATTTGTTTCATAAAATTAAAATTACGAGCAAAAACAGATTAGGATACTTTTCTTTTATTATGCTTTGGATTTCAATGGAATATGTGCACTTGAATTGGGGATTGTCATGGCCTTGGCTTACATTAGGAAATGGATTTGCAAATGTACCTGATATAGTGCAGTGGTATGAATTTACTGGATTTTTAGGTGGTTCATTTTGGGTGTTGTTGATGAATATTTTAATATTTAGAGTAGTACAAACTAAAAATGTAAAAGCAATAGTGTTACCTTGTTTATTGCTGATTTTACCATTGCTGTTTTCGTTCTGTCTTATTCCAAATATGACAAATGAAGAACAATTAAGAGTGTTGATTGTTCAGCCGAATATTGATCCTTATACTGATAAGTTTAATGTAGGACACGAAGAGCAATTATATGAATTTATTGCTCTTGCAAAAACTGAACTTACTGAGGAGACTCAACTTTTGATAGGGCCTGAAACGGCTCTTTTGGAAGAGATTTGGGAAAATAAATTTGAGGCAACTTATAGTGTCAGAAAACTTAGAGAATTGCAAAAACAATTCCCGAAATTAAACATAATTGTTGGAGCTTCTACTTATAAGATGTTCGGCCCTGGGGAGCAAAAAACAACTACTGCTCGACAAATTAGAAATAATAATATTTTTTATGATGCTTATAATTCAGCCATTTTTATTCCTGATAGTGGTGATGTTAAAGTGTATCATAAAACGAAACTAGTGCCAGGAGTAGAGAAGATGCCTTATCCAAATATGTTGGATAAATTAGCAGAACTAACGGTTAATTTAGGAGGAATAAGTGGTTCATTAGGAAGTGAAAATACAATTCGAAATTTCTTAATTAATGATAAAAATATTCGCCCTCTTATTTGTTATGAAAGTATTTATGGAGAGATGAACTATAAAAATTCTGATTTGATTACTATAATTACTAATGATGGTTGGTGGAAAAATTCAGTAGGTTATAAACAGCATTTTTCTTATGCTAGGCTGAGAGCGATTGAACAAAGAAAATCAATTGTCCGCTCAGCCAACACAGGTATTTCAGGAATAATTTATGCAAATGGAGAAGTCCTAGAAAAGACAAATTGGGATGAAGCAGTTTGTATATCAGCAAATGTAAATTTAAATTCTAAAACTACTTTTTACAATCGGTTTGGAAATTATATTGGGAGGATAAGTGTTTTTGTTTCTATTTTACTTTTGATAATTGCTTCTGTAAATGGGAGGTTGAGAAAATAAAAAACCCACTCTAAAAGAATGGGTTTAATCATTTATGAAAGAGGAAAATTACTCTCCTTCTGTTTCAGTCTCTACACCAACATCTGTTCCATTATCAGAAGTTTCTATAGCCACAGTGGTATCACCACCTTCAACTATAACCTCTACAGTAACTTCTGTAACAGTTTCTGGCACATCAACCTCCAAAGCATCTGCATTAACGCCAGAATTAGTGATATTAAATGCATTGTTCAAAGGACAAGTTGTGTCATCACCACATTCACAATTCACAATAAATAAGCCAAGGATGAATAAAAGGCCTAATCCCCAAGTTAACGGTCTTTCTAAGTTCCCCATAATTAATTATTTTTTGGTTTATATAAGGCTAAATTATAAAAAATAATTTAATCATCCATTTTAGCTTTTGTAAAGCAATAAATATTTGAGAATAAATTCGTAAAAACTATTACTTTTGTTTTGTGAGAAATAGATTTTTATATACCATAAAAGATAAAAATGAATTTGCTGAAAAGCTGGGTTTTTGGGCTAAAAATTTTAAGTATTCTTGTTTTTTAGATTCAAATCCGCAAAGTCAAAAAATGCCGATAGCATATTCTCAATACGAATTTTTATTTGCAGTGGGGGCACATAAAATTTGCTGTTCTAATGAGGATTCTTTTGAGAATCTTAAAGTATTTCACAATAGATATAAAGACTGGATGTTCGGTTATTTTTCTTATGATTTAAAAAATGAAACGAATACATTAACATCTGAAAATATGGATAATTTATATTTTCCTAATCTGTTTTTTTTCATTCCTGAAATAGTTTTCAGTATGAAAAATAAAGTATTATATGTAGACACCTTTTCCAACAAAAAAGAAACGGATATTATTATAGATGAGATAAAAAATCAAATATGTGATGAGTTATTTTATGGAAATTTGAAAATAAAAAAAAGAGAGACTAAAGAAGAATATTTAAAGAAAATAAAGAAAATTAAAACACATATTAAAAGGGGAGATATTTATGAAATGAATTATTGTCAGGAATTTTTTTCTGAAAATACAGAGCTAAATGCGGAGGCTTTATTTTTTAGATTAAATAAAAAAACAAAAGCACCATTTTCGTCTTTTTTACATTTGGATGGTATATACCTTATCTGCTTTAGTCCGGAAAGATTTTTGAGAAAGGAAAATCAGCAAATTCTATCTCAACCCATAAAAGGAACAAGAAAAAGAAGTAAAAATAAAGAAGAAGATTCGAAGTTAAAAAAAGAATTATCTTTAAGCGAAAAAGACAAATCAGAAAATGTAATGATTACTGATTTGGTAAGGAATGATTTGTCAAAATACGCCCGACAAGCAAGCGTTAAAGTAGAGGAACTTTTTGGAGTTTATTCCTTTGAACAAGTACATCAAATGATAAGTACAATAAGTACAGAATTAGAGTCCAATTATCATTTTATAGACGCCATAGAAGGAGCTTTCCCTATGGGCTCAATGACAGGTGCTCCAAAAAGAAAAGCCATGGAATTAATAGAAAAATTTGAATGCACAAAAAGAGGGCTGTTTTCAGGAAGTGTTGGCTATATTAGTCCAAATGCCAATTTTGATTTTAATGTGGTAATAAGGAGTATTCTTTATAATGCTACAAAAAAATATTTTTCGGTGATGGCAGGAGGTGCAATTACTAGTAGGTCAGTAGCGGAGGAAGAATATAACGAATGCCTTATAAAAGTAAAAACAATTTTAGAAATTTCATCTGGAAAGAAAGTAAATGCAGAATGAAAGAAAAGTTAGATAAATACATAAAACAACATCATCTTTTTAAGAAGGAGGACAAACTAATACTTGCTATTAGTGGTGGCGCAGACAGTGTTGCATTAGCCTGTCTTTTAAAGGCATTGAATTGCAATTTTATAATGGCACATTGCAATTTTGGTTTACGAAAAGAGGAATCGGATTCGGATGAAGTTTTTGTAAAAAAGTTGGCTAAGAAGCTAAATGTAGAATGTGTTACAAGCGACTTTGACACTCAAAATTTTGCAACACAAAATAAGCTTTCCATTCAGATGGCTGCAAGAGAATTGAGGTATAAATGGGCTGAAGCCTTGAGATTAAAATTGGATTACAATTTTATTATTACGGCTCATCATCAGGATGATGATATTGAAACTTTTTTTATCAACCTTCTAAGAGGAACGGGAATAAAAGGAATGTTGGGGATTCATCCGAAAAGAAGGAATATAATTAGACCTCTTTTGTTTGCAAGAAAAGATGAAATTTATGATTTCCTTAAAGAAAATAAAATTGAATATCGTGAAGACAGTTCTAATAAAGACGATAAATATCTTAGAAATAAAATACGGCTTCATCTCATTCCTTTACTGGAAGAGATTAATCCTTCAATTAAAGAAACAATAACAAAGGATATGGATTATTTAAGGGGTATTTCTGAAATATACGATACCCAAATTAATAAACAAAAAGGGCGATTGCTAAAACAAGAAGGTAGTTATTTTACCATTTCAATTGTAGAATTAGAAAAGCTAAATCCCATGCCAACATATCTTTATGAGCTTTTGAAACCATTTGGTTTTTTCAGTGTGAACGATATTTCTATCGCTTTGCAAAAGCAATCCGGGAAGCAATTTTTTTCTGCTACTCACCACTTAATTATCGATAGAAAGCAAATAATTATTCAAGCCATTAGGAAAAATGAAAAGCTTGAAATACAAATTAACAAAAATGATAAAGAATGTTTTTCCCCAGTTCATTTAAGGTTCTCATTGTCCGGAAATCTTACTATTAAAAATGATGTAAATATTGCAATGCTTGACTTTGATAAATTGAAATTTCCACTAGTTTTAAGAAAGTGGAAAAAAGGAGATTTTTTCTTTCCGCTTGGGATGAAAGGTAAAAAGAAATTAAGTGACTTTTTTATTGACAATAAAATTTCAATTCCTGAAAAGGAACAAGTTTGGGTGCTATGCTCTGACAATGAAATTATATGGATTGTTGGGTTAAGATTAGACGAAAGATTCAAAATATTAGAAAACACTAAAAAGGCGTATATTGTGCAACTTTTAAAAGAATAAGATGTCAGAAATAAGATTTGAAGAAAAACAGTATTTGGGATTAAATAAAATGTCGCTTTCCAGAAGGATAGCATTGGCATTGTTTTGTTTTGTGGCTTATTATTGGAAAGAAAATCACGAAAAATCGGGCGAACTTTTCTTCTTTTTAGGAATAGCTATTTTAGTAATTTCGGTTTTGCTTGTGTTTGTATTACACTTTGAAACCAAAGTACAAAACAAAAGTATCATATTAGATGGACTATGGACATCTAGAAAAATAAAGATTGGGTTAAGTAGTATTAAATCAGTCAAAAAAGTAATGTACAGCAAATATATTTTGAATCGATCCGTTTATAATCTGCATCTAAAAGGCACCATTCGTTTTTACACAAGAGGTGTTGATGCGGTTGAGCTTACCGATAAAGATGGCTTAATCTATTTGATTGGGAGCCAAAAATCGGAAGAATTAGCTAGGGTTATAAATCAAGAATTAAACCAATAGAAGAATGAAAAAAATATTTTTTGTACTTGCATTTTTATTTGCAGGCATATTTTCAAATGCTCAAATTATAGATCCTGTAATTTGGGGATTTTCGCAAAACAAAATTTCTGAGTCAGAAGTCGAACTACAGTTTAAAGCGAGCATTGAAGAGCATTGGCATTTGTATTCTCAATTTACCGGGCAATATTTTAGTGATGAGGGACCTATACCTACATCCTTTACTTTTAATGAATCAGATTTTTTTATCAAACAGGACAGTGTTTTAGAAGAGCCGCCTATACAAGATTATGATCCTATTTGGGAAGAAACATTAAAATACTATGAAGGGGAAGTTACTTTTCGACAGAGAATAAGATTACTAACTAAAGATCCATTTAATATAACAGGAGAGATTAATTTTATGTTATGTGATGAGGCCCAATGTGTTTTTCCAATGCCAGTTCCTTTTTCCTTCCAAATTAATTCAGACGGGAGAGTAGTAGTGGAAAAAGCGGAAGAAAAAAGTACTATAGAAGAAATTGAAAACACCCAAAAATACAATGACAAATTAGTAGAATTAAACAATCTATCTACTGATTGTGGGGAAAAGAAATCAGAAGAAAATAGTTTGTGGGCCATTTTTATTTTGGGTCTTTTGGGCGGGCTTATTGCCCTTATAACGCCTTGTGTTTTTCCTATGATTCCCCTCACAGTTAGTTTTTTTACAAAGGGAGAAAAAGGCAAAGGCATGTTCAATGCGATTATGTATGGTTTTTTCATTATGCTTATTTACTTTTTATTGAGTATTCCTTTTCATATAATGCCTAATATTGACCCTGAAATTTTAAATCAGATTTCTACAAATAGTTGGCTTAATTTATTCTTTTTTGCCATTTTCATTGCTTTTGCCCTTTCCTTTTTTGGATATTTTGAATTAGCATTACCCAGCAAATGGGGCAATAAATCGGATTCAGGATCCAATATTGGCGGATTAATTGGCATCTTTTTCATGGCGCTAACTTTAGCTATTGTTTCTTTCTCTTGCACTGGTCCTATTTTAGGCTCACTTCTGGCAGGAACTTTAGGTGGAGATGTAAGCATTGTTGTTATTTTAGGAATGGAATTCAAAATGGTTGCCACCAAATTAACGGCAGGAATGACAGGTTTCGGATTAGCATTAGGCTTTCCGTTTGCTTTATTTGCTCTTTTCCCAAAATTGTTAGATGTACTACCACAATCTGGAGGATGGCTAAATTCAGTAAAAGTAGTGTTAGGGTTTTTAGAAGTTGCACTAGCCATAAAGTTCCTTTCTAATGCCGATATGGTTGAGCAATGGGGCTTGATAAAAAGGGAGACCTTCTTTGTGCTTTGGTTTATTATTGGCGCACTAACGGTATTGTATTTAATTGGAAAAATTCAGTTCCCCCACGATTCTAAACTAGCAAAGATTTCCAAAATGCGTTATGGGTTTATATTGTCTTTTTTATTTTTTACTATTTACCTAATTCCAGGGATGTTTGGTTCGCATTTAAATTGGTGGGAGCATGAAGCATTAAGCGGATTCCCTCCGCCACTGAGTTATAGCTACACTTATCAGCAAGAAGGAAAAGAAGTATTTTTTGACTATTGGGAAGCGATAGAATATGCAGAACAAGAGGGCAAAGCAGTATTTATCGATTTTACGGGTTGGGCTTGTGTCAACTGTAGAAAAATGGAAGAAAATGTATTTCCTGAAGTGGAAGATTTGTTGGGGGAATTTGTGCTTTGCCAACTTTATGTAGATGAGCAAACATTATTAGACAGCAGTGAAACGGTAGTCGCTCCAACTTCTGATGGAGGAACAAAAAAGAAAACTTTAACTACTGTTGGGAATAAATGGAGCACTTTGCAAGCGGTAACTTATGCTAGTTCATCACAGCCATACTATGTGCTGTATAGTCCAAAAAACGGACTTTTAACCAATCCTATTGGCTACACTCCTGATGTTAGCGAATTTCAAAAATGGCTAAAATGTGGCTTAACGGAATTCAATAAATAAAAATATGTTAGTTAAAACCTATGGTAGTGCAGTAAGCGGTATTGATGCCAAAACGATTACCATTGAGGTGGATATTACAAGAGGAATAAAATTTTATTTGGTTGGATTGCCAGACAATGCAGTAAAAGAAAGTGAGCAAAGAATTCGTGCAGCACTAAAAAATAATGGCTATCGAGTTCCTGGAAAACAAGTTGTAATTAATATGGCGCCAGCTGATATTAGAAAGGAAGGATCAGCTTATGATTTACCACTTGCCATAGGAATTTTAGCTGCTAATAAAGAATTTGAAAATGCTAAATTAGCATACTATGTAATAATGGGGGAACTTTCCTTAGATGGAAGTATCTTACCAATAAAAGGAGCCTTGCCCATTGCCATACAAGCAAAAGAAGAAGGGTTTAAAGGAATATTTTTGCCAAAGGAAAATGCAAGAGAGGCGGCTATTGTAAATGATTTGCAAGTGTTAGCTGTGTCGAATGTTCGGGAAGTAATTGATTTTTTCAAAGAGGAAATAAAAATAAGCCACACCATTGTTGATACAAGAAAAGAGTTTTATGAAGGATTGAATAATGTTGCTTCTGATTTTTCGGATGTAAAGGGGCAAGAAAATATAAAACGAGCATTGGAAATTGCTGCTGCCGGTGGGCATAATGTAATTATGATAGGTCCGCCTGGGGCAGGGAAAACCATGTTGGCAAAACGAATGCCAGGGATTCTGCCGCCACTATCATTACAAGAAGCACTAGAAACTACAAAGATTCACTCTGTTTCAGGGAAATTAGCTGCAAATGATACGCTTATGACTTCTCGCCCTTTTCGCTCTCCTCACCATACTATTTCAGATGTAGCATTAGTTGGGGGAGGTACGCATCCTCAACCAGGGGAAATTTCATTGGCTCATAATGGCGTTTTGTTTTTAGATGAATTACCAGAGTTCAAACGAACGGTTTTAGAAGTAATGCGACAACCCATTGAGGATAGGGTAGTAACTATTTCTCGCGCTAAATTTTCAATAGATTATCCGGCTAGCTTTATGTTGGTTACCTCTATGAATCCTTGCCCATGTGGATATTATAATCATCCTGATAAAGCTTGTATGTGTCCTCCTGGAATGGTGCAAAAATATCTGAATAAAATATCAGGACCCTTACTTGACAGAATTGATTTGCATGTGGAAGTTACGCCTGTAAATTTTGATGAATTGACCAAAAAAGAAAAGGGAGAAAGCAGTCAGCAAATTAGGGAAAGAGTAATAAAAGCAAGAGATATTCAAGAAAATAGATTTGTTGAAAACGAAAAAATTCACGCTAATTCTCAAATGAATACAAAGCAAATTCAAAGCCATTGCAAATTAAATCCACAGAGCCAAGATCTACTAAAAACGGCAATGGAAAAACTAGACCTTTCCGCCAGGGCGTATGATAGAATATTGAAAGTTGCTCGAACCATTGCCGATTTGGATAATGCTGAAAATATTAGTTCAGCTCATATTGCAGAGGCCATTCAGTATCGCTCCTTAGATAGAGAGAGTTGGGCAGGATAAAATCCTTATATTCGCACCTTTAATTCAAAAAAATTATGGCAAAGAAGAAAATTATTACTAAAAAATCGGAACAATTTTTAGAGGATTACCTAAATAATTGCTCTCCAACTGGTTTTGAGAGTGAAGGGCAAAAAATGTGGTTAAACTACATTAAGCCCTATATTGATGAGTATTTTGTAGATACTTACGGCTCTGTTGTTGGAGTAATAAACCCAAAAGAAAAATATAAAGTTGTGATTGAAGCGCATGCTGATGAAATTTCATGGTTTGTGCATTATATCACCAAAGATGGTTTTATTTATTTGGTGCGTAATGGTGGTTCTGATCATCAGATTGCGCCCTCAAAAAGAGTAAATATCCATACTAAAAAAGGAATGGTAAAAGCAGTATTTGGTTGGCCAGCAATCCATACTCGTAAGGCAGGAACTGAGAAATCTCCAAAAGTGGAAAATATCTTTTTAGATTGTGGTTGTGACAGTAAAAAGGAGGTTGAAAAATTAGGCATTCATGTGGGCTGTGTGGTTACCTATGAAGATAAATTTATTATTCTGAATAAGAATTTTTATGTAGGTAGAGCCCTTGACAACAGAGTAGGGGGTTTTATGATTGCGGAAGTAGTTCGTCTTTTGAAGGAAAATAAAGTGAAATTACCTTTTGGCCTTTATATTACAAATTCTGTTCAGGAGGAGGTAGGTTTGAGAGGTGCTCAAATGATTACCGAGAGCATAAAACCAGATGTTGCCATTATAACGGATGTGTGCCATGATACTAATACTCCAATGATTGATAAAATAAAAGAAGGCGATACAAAATGTGGAGATGGTCCAGTGCTTACTTATGGTCCTGCCGTGCAAAATAATTTACTGAATCTAATCATTGGTTCTGCTGAGAAGAATAAGATTCCTTTCCAAAGAAATGCAGCTTCTCGCTCTACTGGAACTGATACAGATGCTTTTGCCTATTCCACTGGTGGAGTAGCTTCTGCACTTATTTCTCTGCCGCTAAGGTATATGCATACTACAGTGGAAAGTGTGCATAAAAATGATGTAGAAAATGTAATTCGATTGATTTTTGAATCTTTAAAAAAGATAAAAAACGATCAGGATTTTAGGTATCTGAAGTAGAAACTAAACTTCATTATATCGGAAACAATCTGTTGTATGGTCATTTACCATCCCCATCGCTTGCATGTGGGCGTAAATAATTGTTGAACCAACAAATTTAAATCCTCTATTTTTTAAATCAGCACTTATTTTATCAGAAAGTGGCGTGTTTGCTGGCAATTCACTTATAATTTTGAAATGATTCTGAATTGGCTTTCCGCCAACGAAACCCCAAAGGTATTTTGAAAATGTACCAAACTCCTGTTGTACTTTAATAAAAGCTTGAGCGTTACTAGTAGCCGCTTTAATCTTCAAGGTATTTCTTATAATACCAGCATCTAACTTTAATTCAGCCTGTTTTGTGTCCGAATAATTAGCGATTTTTTGAAAATCAAAATTATCGAAAGCAGTACGAAAATTTTCTCTTCTTCTAAGGATTGTTATCCAACTCAATCCTGCCTGGAAAGTCTCCAAGAATAGAAACTCAAATATTTTCTGATCCTCATAAACAGGAACGCCCCATTCCCTATCATGATACCTTATGTAGAATGCATCATTTTTAGGCCACTTGCATCTTTTTATCTGCCGTGACATTTTTTGTATTTCTTACCCGATCCACATGGGCATGGCTCGTTTCTTCCCACTTTTTGCCCCACCCTTACAGGTTGTGTTTTTTGTTGAGTTTGTGGTGGTTGATTAGGATTTTGAGGATCTCCACTGCTAGGGGCAGCCATTTCTGGGCGGCTAGTTTGTAAGTTAGTTTCGGCTTGCCTTCTTTCTTCTTGCACATTAGATTGTGTAGGTAAGTCCGCTTTTAAAAGGAAAGAAACAATTTCTTTATTTACTTTATCAATCAAGGTTTTAAATAAATTGAAGGATTCAAATTTGTAAATAAGTAACGGATCTTTCTGCTCATAAACTGCATTTTGCACGGATTGTTTTAACTCATCCATTTCTCTTAAATGTTCTTTCCAACTATCATCAATTATGGCAAGGGTCACACTTTTTTCAATGGCCAAGCCAATATTATTTCCCTTTTGTTCCGCCGATTCTTTTAAGTTGGTAACCACTTGCAATGTTTTCATTCCATCTGTAAAAGGAATTACAATATTCTCATAAGTAGCCGATTGATTATCAAAAACATTTTTTATTATTGGGAATGCTTTTTTGGCTATATTCTCTGATTTCAGTTGGTAACTTTTATAGCAGGATTGGTAAGTTTTTTCAACTATTTCGTGAATATTAAGGTCTTGAAATTCCTGTTCAGCAACAGGACTATCACTAGCTAAAAAGCGAATCAAATCTAATTTATAATTTTCAAAATCTTTGACTTCATGCGTCTGTTCAATAATGCTCTCACAAGTATCATAAATCATATTGGAAATATCTAAGGATAGTCGGTCGCCAAAAAGAGCATGCCTTCTTTTTTTGTAAATCACTTCCCTTTGCTGATTCATTACATCATCATATTCCAGCAATCTTTTTCGTACGCCAAAATTATTTTCCTCCACTTTTTTCTGTGCCCTTTCAATGGACTTACTCACCATAGAATGCTGGATAACTTCCCCTTCTTCCAATCCCATCTTGTCCATCAGTTTTGCAATTCGTTCAGAGCCAAAAAGTCGCATCAAATTATCTTCTAAGGAAACGAAAAACTGAGAAGAGCCAGGATCACCTTGTCTTCCTGAACGACCTCTAAGTTGCCTGTCCACCCTTCTTGAATCGTGTCTTTCCGTCCCCAAAATTGCCAAACCGCCATCTTCTTTCACCTGATTCGAAAGCTTAATGTCAGTCCCTCTACCAGCCATATTGGTAGCAATAGTTACCACAGATGCCTTACCGGCTTCTGCTACAATATCTGCTTCTCTTTGGTGGAGTTTTGCATTCAATACATTGTGCTTTATCCCTCTCATTTTTAGCGTTCTGCCCAAAAGTTCGGAAATTTCAACAGAAGTAGTTCCTACTAAAACTGGTCTTCCTGCTTTTGTGAGGGTATCAATTTCTTCAATTACGGCATTGTACTTTTCTCTGTTGGTTTTATAAACCAAATCGTCTTTATCATCTCGAACAATTGGGCGGTTGGTAGGAATTACCACTACATCCAATTTGTAAATTTCCCAAAATTCCCCTGCTTCCGTTTCAGCAGTACCAGTCATACCAGAGAGTTTGTTGTACATTCTGAAATAATTTTGAAGGGTAATAGTAGCATAGGTTTGGGTAGCTTCCTCAATTTTTACATTTTCCTTTGCTTCAATTGCCTGATGTAATCCATCAGAGTACCTTCTGCCTTCCATGATACGACCGGTTTGCTCATCCACAATTTTTACCTTATTCTCCATTACCACATACTCCACATCTTTTTCGAAAAGCGTGTATGCTTTTAATAACTGATTTATCGTATGAATTCTCTCACTTTTAATGGCAAAATCTCTCAATAATTCTTCTTTTTTGCTTGCCTTATCTTTATCAGAAAGTTCTGCTTTTTCCAAATCTGCAATCTCAGCTCCAACATCAGGCATTACAAAGAAATTCTTGTCCTCAATTTCTGTTGTCATCAAATCAATGCCTTTTTCAGTTAGCTCAATGGTATTGTGTTTTTCATCAATTACAAAGAAAAGCGCTTCATCCACCTTATGCATTTCTTTGCTTTGGTCTTGCATATAAAAATTCTCAGTTTTTTGTAATTGGCTTTTTACCCCATCTTCACTTAAAAACTTAATAAGGGCCTTATTTTTAGGTAAGCCTCTATAAGCCATTAGCAAATTAAATCCAGAATCATCCGTTTTCCCTTCCGTAAACATTTTTTTAGCATCAGAAATGACAGTTGTAACAAATTTTCTTTGTACTGATACAAGGTGTTCTAATTTGTGTTTCAGATCATTGTATTCGTGCACATCCCCTTTTGGAATGGGACCAGAAATAATAAGTGGGGTTCTGGCATCATCAATAAGCACGGAATCTACCTCATCCACAATGGTATAATGATGTTTTCTTTGCACAAGATCCTTTGGCTTACGAGCCATATTATCTCGCAAATAATCAAAGCCAAATTCGTTATTGGTCCCATAAGTAATATCTGCTAAATAGGCCTGTTTTCTTTCATCCGAATTTGGCTGATGATTATCAATACAATCGATACTTAATCCATGAAATTGGAAAATGGGGCCCATCCATTCAGCATCCCTTTTTGCCAAATAATTATTCACAGTAACCAGATGTACCCCCAAACCAGCAAGGGCATTCAAATATACGGGAAGAGTAGCTACTAAAGTTTTTCCTTCCCCAGTTGCCATCTCTGCAATTTTACCTTGATGCAGCACCACTCCACCAACCAATTGCACATCATAATGAATCATATCCCAAGTGATTTCATTTCCGGCAGCAATCCAAGAATTTTTATAAATTGCATACTCTCCTTCGATGCTTAAAAAGTCCTTATTGGCAGCTAAATTTCTGTCAAAGTCAGTGGCAGCAACTTTTATAGTTGGGTTGTTTTTAAATCGTGTTGCAGTTTCTTTTATTACTGCAAAAGCTTCTGGAAGAATTTCATTTAGGCTGACTTCTATTTTATCAATAACACTTTTCTCTATTTCATCTATTTTGTTATAGATTTTCTCTTTTTCATCCTTATCAATTCCTTTTTCTTCTGACTTACTTTGTAAGGATTTTATTTCTTCTTTTTCAGGACGAACACTTTCTTCTATTTTAGTTTTTAAGTCGGTTGTTTTTTCGCGCAACTCATCATTTGAAATAGTAATGATTTTTTCATATTCCAAATGAATCTGTTTAATAATTGGCTCAATACTTTTTATGTCCTTATCGTATTTGTTGCCAAAAATTTTATTTACTAAACTTAAGAAGTTTGCCATAATAATTCTTTATAGAAAGTGGCAAAGGTAGTCAAAAGAAGATATTTCAATAGAAAAAAGCAATCAAGCTTTTTTTAATATTCCTCTTCATTAAAGAAGAAATCTTCTTTTGTAGGGTAGTCAGGCCAAATCTCCTCAATGGATTCGTATATTTCAGCTTCAATGCTTAACTCTTGAAGATTTTCAACTACTTCCAATGGGGCCCCTGAACGAATTGCAAAATCGATTAATTCATCTTTTGTTGCTGGCCAAGGGGCGTCTTCTAATTTTGATGCTAACTCTAATGTCCAATACATAATCTCACTTATTTGATTTTGCAAAAGTAATTTTTTTACCGAATTATCAAAACTTAATCCAAGTAATTTCAGAACAGTTTTTTTCTTTCAAAATTCCTCTAGCTAAAACAAATAAATAGTCGGACAAACGATTGAGATATTCCAAGCAATTAGGGCTAATTCTCTCCTTAATTTGAAGTTCTACCACTCTTCTTTCTGCCCTACGACAAACAGTACGAGCAATATGACATAAGGATGCAATTGTATGTCCAGAGGGCAAAATAAAATCTTTTAATGGTGATAGCATCTCCTCTATTCTATCGATTTCAGCTTCTAACATTTGAATATTTGTCTTTGTAATTTCAGGTAAGTTTATTTGTGATTTCTTCCCATCAAAAGATAAAACACTACCTAAATTAAAAAGCTGATTTTGAATTTTAAGTAAAATAGTCTTATGATTTTCGCTTATTTCCTGGTCGTGAATATGCCCAATAAAAGCATTAAGCTCATCCACTGTACCATAAGCTTCCAGGCGAATATTATCTTTATTCACCTTGCTTCCGCCTAAAAGGGAAGTTTCTCCTTTATCACCTTTTTTTGTATAAATTTTCATTGTTTAATTATTTAGTGTGTCCAATTCAATTATTCCATCTTTAAGGCGAATAATTCGCCCAGCATAATTGGCAATATCCTCTTCATGGGTTACCACAATAATGGTATTTCCTTTTTTATGAATTTTCTGAAAAAGTTTCATAATATCGATAGAAGTTCCTGAATCCAAATTACCAGTTGGCTCATCTGCTAAAATAATGGAAGGGTTATTTACAAGCGCTCTTGCAATAGCCACCCTTTGTCTTTGTCCACCAGAAAGCTCATTGGGCGTGTGCATGATTCTATCTGATAACCCTACACTTTCCAATGTTTTTTTTGCCATTTCTATTCTCTCCTGTTTTTTAATTCCAGCATAAACAAGGGGAAGCATCACATTTTCCAAAGCAGTATAGCGGGGAAGTAAATTGAATGTTTGGAAAATAAATCCAATTTCTTTGTTGCGGACATTTGCTAAGGCATTTTCATCCATATCCTTTACATTGGTTCCGTTCAAATTATAAGAGCCAGAAGTTGCTGTATCCAAACAGCCAATTAAATTCATAATGGTAGATTTACCAGATCCGGAAGCTCCCATAAGTGCAACAAATTCATTCTTTTTCACGATAAAGCTTACTTTATTTAGAGCATTAATAGTTACTGAACCAACCTTAAATTGTCGGCTTAACCTCTCAGATGAAATAATAGTATTTCCCATATTACAAAGTTATAATTAAAACCGAATTGTAAAATGTTCTTTGCTTAATTCCGTTTTTATAAATACAATTCCCATAAAAAACAAATCGATTGTAAGAGTAGTTTGCTGATGTGATTTTATGTAATTCCAAGCATTTTCCATTCCGCTTGACCAATGGATATCATCAAAGATAAAAATAGTACCATTATTAGCAAATTTTAGGATTTCTTCAAAATACTTTATAGTAGGTTTTTCTTGATGATTTCCATCAATAAATGCAAGGTCAACTTTACCAACCTCTTCCAATTTGGAAGTTAAAGTATTGTTAAAATTTCCAAGAGTAATATTGATATTTTCTAAATTTAAATTGTTGAAATTTTCCCTAGCAATTTCGGCTGTTTCCGGACAACCCTCAAGAGTAAAAATATTCGCATTAGTATTTGCTTTTGCCAAATAGCAAGTGCTGATCCCTAAGGAAGTACCGAGTTCAATAATTTTTTGTGGTTTGTAAAATTTACAAATTCTATAAAGTAATTGTCCGGATTTTGCATTTTTAGCAGAATTTTTTGCAACATCTTTTATCTTTCTTTCTTTCTGATTATTAATACTACTTCCAGCTCCAAAATCAGTAATTTGAATAATTTGTTCCGACTTACATAACTCTTTTCTTAAAGCTTCAATTTTTTTACAATTCTCACCTTCTTTATTTGCATTTAGCACTTTAGTAATAAAGTGATATAGAAAAGGTGCTTGTGCAGAGTGCTTTCCTTTTGCAGTAAGAAAATACTTTAAATACCGAATAATGAGTTGCAGTTTTATCATGAATGGCGAAAATATAACTTATATTATTAAGATTACCTCATTACAATTTTCTTACATGCTTTTTCATTAATTTTTACAAAGTAAAAAGCAGAGGGTAAATTTGAGATTTGAATTTTATTTCTCCCTTTATTGACAGCTATTTCTTTTATTATATTCCCAATTAAATCAATAATTTGAACGACAGAATTCTCTTTAAAATCCGTCTCTATAAAAAGTATTCCATCAGAAGGATTCGGATAAACCAAAACTTTAGTAAATGTTTCGTCTACAGTAGAAGTAGAAGCATAAGTGATCCCTTTATAGGGTTGCATAATTGCTTGTTGGCTTCCATTTGCATTAGAAAATCGCACTCTTGATCTTCCTGTGTCAGCACCAACCATTAGTGGATCAGTAAAAAAATGAAATGAAAAATCTATAGTATCATTAGCAGCTATTATGGCTGAAGTTGTATCTTGACTTGAAGGAAGGCAAGAAGTAACACACATAGAGCTCTCCCATGTATTAGATGGTAAATTATTTATAATTCTTTGAATATTCACTCGCACTCCATCATTACTCGTATTAATGAGTTCTCCAAAAATATCAATAACATTTCCAGGATTGCCATATGCCGTCATAGTAGAAGTACTTTTTAATTGAAAATCAAAAGTTCCATTTAAAGAGGTGACTTGTGAACATCCACCAGAGTTTACTCCTAATAAACTATCTATATCACACCAAATATTTGTAGATGGACCATTTGGAGGATTAGAATTATTAAACCAATTATGGTATGCAAAAAGCACTCCATTTGTATCAATCAGATATGCGTTATTTGGACCATTATAATAGTCCCACCATTCATTACAAGGTCCGTCAATATAAATAGGAACACTTACAGGAACAGGGATATAATTTCCAGCTGGAGGCCCATTAGCGCCATTTAATAGATCCTGAAGGTTT
>Ga0187827_10000576_pt1 | contig 57551 bp, 46 predicted proteins | sample ETNtaG_39_FD_167969 | JGI IMG/M metagenome (GOLD analysis project Ga0187827, IMG submission 167969) | Marine microbial and viral communities from oxygen minimum zone, Eastern Pacific Ocean - ETNP2014_SV_150_PacBio MetaG (Illumina Assembly) | ecosystem: Environmental > Aquatic > Marine > Hypoxic...
GATGGAGAAGAAACCTGTATTTTGCATGAAATAAGCCACGGAGTATTTTGCCGATCATTTGAACTTTTATCTAATATAATGGAAGATAAGATCAAGGCTAAATTCAATAATGGAGTTCTAAATGTTACCATTCCGAAAGCTAAAGAAGTGAAACCTCCAGTAAAGAAAATTGCAGTTAGCTAAATGAATGGACCCCTCTATTATTTTAGGGTAGAGGGAAAAACCTCCTCCAACAAAACCCCGGCTTACCCCTAACTATATTTAGATTGAAGTCGGGGTTTTTCTTTTTATCTTGAACTATTAAACAGTGTAGATTTCTCCTGCCTGCACGACATGAATTATCATACATAATATATGTTCAATAGTTTAAGTAAAGCTATCCTTAGATATCCGCTTACTATAATGATAGTGATTACACTGATTACTAGCTTGTTTTTATGGGTTGCTTTTTTATCAGAAAGCCATCTACAGGTTGATTTTTCATTAGAGCAGATGTTCCCTGAAAGTGATCCAGAAAAAGATATATATGAATCTTTTATCAATGAATTTAATCGTGAAGATGATAAAATTCTCTTGGTCTATGATTGTGATAATCCCACATCACGGAAAAATATTGAAAAAATATCACAATTAACAGAGATGATTGAGCTAGATGTTGCAGGTGTAGAAAATGTTGTCAGCCTCAGCAATATCCAAGATGGGGAGTATTTTAATGAAGCACTTACTGATAATGAATGGAAATTAAAAGTTCAACAGCTTCTCAGTCATCCCATATATCCTAATTTGATTATTTCCCAGGATGGTAAAATCGGTTCTATACTGATTGATCTTGAAAATCATATTAATGGACAGGCTGCCAGGACACAGGTCATTGATAAGATTGAGGGAATATTAGGAATTGTAGATTGGGAATGGCATGAGGCAGGAATCCCTATTTTGCGTACTCGGTATATCCAGTTTATGAATCACGAACGATCTATTTTTATTCCAATTTCTTTTCTTGTCGCTGCAATTATCCTCTTCTCTATTTTTAGACAATTTAAAAATATTTTGATTACTCTTGTCACTATATTAACCACATTAATTTGGGTAGCAGGTATTATGGCATATTTAAATATCACTATCAATGTAGTTTCCTACTTGACATTTAACCTTCTCATGATTATTGGAACTTCCAATGCCATTCATCTCCTGATGAAATATCATGAAGGTCTCAGTTTGGGATTGAGTCAGAATGATGCACTATTACGGGTTATAAAAAAAATTGGTTCCGCATTGTTTCTTACTAGTTTTACCACAGCAGTTGGTTTTTGCTCTCTTGCTTTTACAAACATCCTAATTACCCAGCAATTTGGAGTGCTTGTAGGTTTTGGTGTAATTCTTATGTTTGTATTAACTATTATTATTATGCCTATTTTACTAAATTTTATTTCGCCGCCAAATGATTCCGATGTTAAGCGTCTGATTCAAGGGAAACAATTTCAAACAGCTCATAGATTAAATGCATTGAATACAAAATATCCCCTGCCTATTCTTGCTGTTTCAGCCCTACTGTTTGTAATTGCTCTAATAGGTTTATATAGAATGGATTATAACGCATCTGTATTAGAAGACCTGCGGCCAGGAAACCCTCTTTTTGATGACTTGCAGTATGTAGAACAGAAACTGGGAGGAACGCTTTCTCTCGAAGTTGTTATTGACTCAAAAGATGAAATGGGTAGTCTTCAGCCTGATTTTATGCATAAAGTACAATACTATAAGAAGAGAATTCTTCATATCCCAGAAGTCAGTACAGCGATTACACCTGGTGACTATCTTATGCTAATGAATGAAGAAATTGGGAGTGGTGTCAGGCAACTTCCCCAGACAGCTGAAGAAGCACTTTCTTTTGCTATTGATTATGATCGGGTGCAGATGCTTGTAAATGAGAATTACTCAAAAACGCGGGTATCATGTAGAATTTCAGATATTCCCTATGATAGAGGGATAAAAATACGAGAAGAGATATTGGAAACTGGAAAAACTATATTTGGGAATAATGCAAATATTATTGTCACTGGTAGTACTTTGTTAGCACTCAGTACAAGTCGCCACCTGGTAAAAAATCTCACTACAAGTTTTGTGGTTGCATTTTTTATCATTTTCTTATCCATTGTCATATTGTTTAGATCTTTTAGGTTATCTCTACTGTCCATTCTCCCTAATATTATACCTCTCATGATCGCAGGAGGATTAATGGGCTATATGGGCATTAAGCTTCGTCCTTCCACTGCTATGACATTTTCTATTGCATTAGGTATTGCAGTTGATAATACTATTCATTTCCTTGCTCGTTTCCGGCAGGAATTTAGAGAGAGTGGTAATTACGAAGAATCCATAACTCAGACCCTGCTAACTACAGGGAAGGCTATTATCAGCACGGGAGTAATTCTGTCTCTAGGATTTTTTGTTCTGTATTTCTCTGAATTTGTACCCAATCATGAATTTGGTATTTTGGCTACCATTATCATTATTACTGCAGTCGGTGGATCATTAATACTTCTGCCTGTATTAGTTATACAAATAAAGCCCACGCTTCGATTTACGTCAAATGTTATTGAAAATGGAGAAGATTAGATGGTATTCCCACCCATTTATAAAGATAAAGACGCTGATTTACAGCTAATAGCAAACAAACGAATTGGAATTATAGGGTTTGGTAACCAGGGCAGGGCTCAGGCTCTAAATCTGCAAGATAGTGGTATTAATGTTTGTATAGGCTTGAGAGGTGATAGTAAGAGTAGAGAGGAAGTAGAAAAAGAAAATATTACCTGTCTATCTATTCAAGAGATTGTTGAAAGCAGTCATATTATTTCAATTTTAGTGCCAGATCAGGTAATGGGAGAAGTGTATAATGAATTTCTTGAGCCAAACCTTAAAGATGGCCAGACATTATTGTTTTCGCACGGATACAATATTCATTACAGAGTAATCCAGCCTCCGGAGTATGTTAATATCCTATTAGCAGCACCTAGTGGCCCTGGAACCGAACTACGAAAGAGGTATATAGAAGGGAATGGGATCCCTGGGTTGTTCGCAGTGCATCAGGATTATTCTTCCGATGCTGAAGGCATGGCACTAGCTTACTGTAAAGCTATTGGACTTACAAGATCTGGTGTTGTTAAATCCACGTTCATGGAAGAAACAGAGACAGATCTATTTGGAGAGCAAGTTATCCTAACTGGCGGTATACCAAAGATGATACAGTCATCATATAAAGTGTTACTTGAATATGGATATAGCCCAGGAATTGCCTGGCTAGTATGTTATTATGAAATGAAGACAATTGTAGACATGTTCCATTCTAAAGGCTTTGAATTTATGAATTCTGCTATCAGTGATACAGCAGAATATGGCGGTATCACCCGGGGCAGGCGTATTATTGATGAAGAAGTGGAAAATAAAATGAGAATCGCATTAGAAGAGATACAGTCTGGGAAATTTCATGCAGAATGGATGAAAGAATATGATGATGGCTATCCATTATTAGAGCAATTGAGAAAAGAGGAGAAAAATCTGAATATAGGGAAGATCAGCAAATATATGTTGAAAGAACTGTTTGGTGAGAAATGAATCGTACCGCTATTTTCCTATTTGTTTTAATTCCAGCATTATTAAAGTCTGAATATAGTTGGGATCGTTCTTCTGCTGAATTACTTATTCAAGATGGCATTCGAGCTCTATATAACTATGAATTTGACAACGCTATCACACTGCTTGATTCAGCCCGGAAGATTGACGATTCCCATCCTGTTCCTCCATTTGTATTAATCTCTACAAAATGGCTGAAAACGCAGACGGAGCATGGATATGATTCCTCATACAATATGATTAATGAAGAAGTGGAGATTGCTATTCCAATTTATAGAAGATTAATAGAAAAATATCCGTATGACCCTGAAATGGTTTTATACTTGGGTTCAACATATGGTCTCAGGGCACGGACTGCTATGGCAAGTAAAGACTGGATGGATGTGCTTTACTTTGGCTATCAGGGACTCAAATATATTAGGAAAGCAAAAAGTATGGATAGTCAGCTTTTGGATGTATATATGCCAATTGGTCTCATGGAATATTTTGCATGCCTATCTCCGGTCCCAGTCCAATGGGCGGCAAAATTGGCGGGATTATCTGCAAGTTGTGAACAGGGATTGGAATACTTAGACATTGCTGCAAAACAATCTCATTACAGCTGGATAGAGGCCTCAAATGTACTCACGTATGCTTACTTACATATTGAACGAGATTATATCAAGGCTGAAATGGTTTTATTCCCTTTAGTAGAAAATTTCCCCAAACATCCCTATTTTTCCTTACTAAAGGGTGAATTGCTGGCAAAATCTGAAAAATGGGAAGAACTGGATAATTTCATGCCTAGGTTAGAAACATTCACAGTATCCGGAACATTTATAAAGCAGAATGAATGTCAGCTCAAACTTAAATATATTCAGGCAATGAAAGCATTTCATCATGGGAATTATTCTTTAGTTATTGAGCAATGTGATTGGATAATTAGTAATTACCATATGGAATTTGACTGGCTGAAGGGATTTGCTCACCTTCTGAGAGGACAAAGTTATGATATACTGGATATGCGGAATTTAGCTGTAGATGATTACAAAGAGGTGCTTAAGATGGATGATTATTATCCAGAGGTGGAAGAAGCACGTAAGAAAATCAAAGGTCAAGAATAAGAAGTTAAAAATGAGGGAGGTATGGGAAAACTTAACTACCTTTTATTTTGCTCTTCATACCTCTATTAAACACTAGAAATAATACCATGCTAACCAACACCCCTGGGTACATAGGATCCAGCCCCCAGATATAACCAGGGTATCCATCTGATAATAGATGTACCTTACCATAGATATACCAGGATACTGATACAATGAGAGGCACAATCATCAGACAAAAAATATTTTTAACCTCAACCAGGTAAAGTACTGCGATGAGAGGAATTAAGAGAGCAGGTACCACAAAAGATCCAGCTAGGTACCAGATATCCATTGCATGTTCAAAATACGTGGCAAAAATGATGGATAGCAGTGCTGTTATAGCCAATCCCCAGCGTGTATATCGCAAAATATGTATATTGTCTTGTTGATAGTTCAATACTGCAGTCAGATCTTTCCCAATGGTAAAAGCAGAAATAAAACTGAAGCTGTCCACGGTAGACATAACAATTGCAAACAGGCTCACCATAAATAGTCCATGAGAAAATGGTGTTAGTACCAGTTGAGCTAAATCGATATACGGACTTGAGTTAATTGAAGGTAGAACAGCTAGGGCATACAGACCGGTAAACACAGTCATGAAATCAAATATCACCCAGAATAGGATAGAGATAACAATACCTTTTTTAACTGTATCCAGTGAATTGCCAGAAAATGTCCGTTGGTAAAATCCAGGATCAATAAAAGTAATTAAAGCAATAAAGCCCCAGACAAAGATAAAGGTCCAGTTAAAATTTCCCGGAATAGCAAATGCAAAACCAGGTGTGTTTGATATCAGGAATGATATCCCCCCATACTCAAAATAACATGAGGATAGAAGAACGAAAAATCCTGTAAACATGAGGATAAATTGCAGTTTATCCGTTCGGACCACAGCTGAAAATCCTCCAGAAAATGCATATGCTAATGATAAGGTGGTTCCCAGGCAGAGAGCTGTAAATTTGGGTATACCCCATACATGATTGAAGAGATCTGCCAGGATTTTCAGATAGGGGGCAGGGGTGGTCATGAGAATAACGCAGACAATAGCAATAAGAGCTGGCCACTTCCCAAATGAACGATGAAATAACTCAGGTATTGTGGGAATGTTAGATTCAATAATTTTCGGAGCAATAAACTTGACAAAGAGCAATGCTGCGATATAATAAAAGAAACCAAATATAATCCAGGTGACAATGCCATTTTCGTAGGTGAAACGTCCGACCTCCAGGATTCCTCCATACCAAGTGCTCACCAGTGTGGCAATAAGTGCAGGGATGGTCAGTTTTCTACCAGCAAAGAGGAAGGAATTTATATCCTTATTGGATTGATAATAAAAACCAAACACCAGTGTGGCAATAAAGTACAGCAAGATAAGGGTTTGGTCTAATGTGATGTTTGGCAAGCCTAAAAGCGGTACTTGAGTGATACACCATATTCAAGTGGATCACCATAGCTGACATATAGTTTATCAGGATATTCGTGCATTTCTTTTTCGTCATTCCAAATGGGTTCATTCCCAAAGTAAAATCCACGAGTTGTATATCGGGTATCTAAGATATTTTTACCCCAAACAGATAATGACCAGAAGTCCGTTGAATATCCTGTTGTCAAATTGAGTATTTGATAAGCTGAAGATTTTTGGTTATGGCTATCTGAATAATAATAAGCGTCCTTTCCTGTATATTCGACATTTGCATATAAATTGGAAGGATGTGTATACTTAATACCAATGCCAAAATTATATAGAGGTGCCATAGCTTGCTCTCGGTCCCCGAGAACTGTGTTTGTAGTGTCGTCTATCCAAAATTCATAGGCATCAATATGAGTGGCTAATATTCCGCATGATATTTTAAGAGCTAAACCATCTAATAATTTTACTTTTGAGTCAAATTCAGCACCTTTATTTGAGCCCGTTGCAGCATTGGATGTGTAGAAATAAAAGCTATTTGAATTACCTTCTTCTTGCTGGCTGGATATTTGAACCTGTTGCTTTTTCCGATTCATAAAAAATATAGTGAAATTTGTAAGCAAATTATCTGATACAAATTTGATTCCAACTTCTATATTTGTGTTAAACTCTGGATCGTAAAACCTGCTGTATTTGGATAAGTACGGGTTTTGATTAACTCCACCTGCTTTGTATCCTTCTGAAATACTAGTAAAAATATTCAGTGTGTGATTAAGGTTATAAACAATAGCGATTTTACCACCATAAAATGTATGCTGTATTTCTTCAGAAACTTCAGGAATTGAAATATAATCAGTGACTCCCCAATCCCAATTAAGTCCACTGCTGAAATATTTGGTAAAATTATTTTCAGTTCTGATATTGAGAATCGTGCTTAGATGATTTGATAGTTTTAATGAAGATTGAGCATATATTGCAGTATTTGTTATATCAAAATTGGTTGAAGTAGAGGTTGCATCGCCACCAAATAACCAGCCTGATGCATCATCTGATTCATTTGTTTGAGATTGATAATAGCCGATAATACAGGATATCGAAGATAGTTTATCTGAAAATATTCTGATTTTGTGAGTTACTTGATTACGATTTCGAATTGTTTTATCATAGAAACTATATTCCCAAAATGTAGACTCCGGATTAAAGTTAAATGGTTCTTTAAGCCAATAATCATTATTTCCCCAGTCACCATCATAACTGTGCTCAAGCTCATTGGTTGAAGTCGTATACTGATAGAATGCATCTGTACCAAGAAGGTCTGTAAAATTTAGTTTGACAGAGTATGCATTAGATTGTTGTGAATCTATACCCTGTTCATCAGTATAAGTAATAAAATCTTTATTATTGTCAATGGACCAGGCATCGTAGCCATTATTTAGATGAGCATTGAAATTAACAATCTGAAACATAACTATGGGGGAGATAGTCCAATTTAATTTTGTCCGCGTACAATGTTCAACTCGTCTATTTGTATTATTTAAATTCCTGTGAACATTTCTCCTAAAACCATCCTGATTATGTTGCTGTACAGCAAATCTGAACAATACTTTTTTAGAAAGTGGGCCACCTACTGCAAAACCTGCTGTTTTCTGATTGTCAGAGCCCAAGGAAATCACTGAATTGCCAGTGAAATATGGTGTTGGCTCGGCAGAGATAATGTTAATTAAGCCTGCCATTGCATTTGGTCCATAAATGGAAGATTGTGGGCCCTTGAATACTTCAATTTGTTTCGTATCGAATAACATTCCTACCATCCCGATTCCGCTAAAATCAATTCCGTCAACCATATATCCTACAGAAAAATTTGGTGCTCCTTCGCCAGTATACTGACTTCTCTCACCGATCCCGCGTATCTGAAAATATCTCGGCCGAGATGTACTGCTAGAGTAATTTAGATTTGGGATCAAATCAATTATTTTCTGAAAATGGTTTTCATATATAGATTCCAATTCTCTCTTATTTAATGTGGTAATGGAAGATGGAACATTAAAGAGGCTTTGAGTATTCAGTTCTGCTTGTACGATGATCTCTTTTCCATTTATTATGGTTGAGCTCATGTAAACGGAATTTGATATTGTTTTGGGCAAAAAAGAAACATCGTTATATCCCATATGACTGAATATAACAATGGATTTTTCATCTACATCCATGGAAAATGATCCATCTGTCTGGCTTACAACCCCATCTGTTCCAGAGTAAATATTTACGCCAGAGATAGGTTGATTGTTTGCATCCACCACCCTTCCAGAAATAATAATACTGTCTGCAATGAGATTGCTGATTATAAGTGGTAGTAAACAGGTTAGGCAAATCTTTTTCATATTTCCCTCCGCTAGCATTATCTAGATCAGGTGTAAGGGTTTGCTCTCAGCCAATTATCTTATTATAATCAGCACCCCTAACTAATAGTAAAATTAATCAAATATTCTTTAAAATATTCAGCATTTATTATGAATCAAATAGAAAGTATTGTTTGATTAAACCTCATAATACTTATTAATTTTGTTAGTCAATCAAACGCAAAAAATTATATTATAATTTAACCAAAATTAAATATTTGATAATTTAAAAAGGAGAAAAATGAGCAATTTCAGAAAAATAGTAACATATTCGATTTTTTTACCGGTATTATTTTTACAGTTTTCATGTGATGATACAGAAGATGACAGCGCAGTTGGAGCATTAGTTGGAACCTGGGAATTGTCTGCTTTAACAGGGACATATATACGAGATGTGGCTCAGCCAACCACTTCAGACCCAACCGCTTATGCATTAACAGCAAGTTGGAACTATGCAGCAGCTGTTATGGGCGCTGATTCAGCAAAAGCAGACCAGACAATTAGTGGATTTAGTGTTGGAGATACTGTATTAAATAAAACATCTGCTCTGCCAAGTGCAGCATATTTGACTGCAGCCGGTGTTGCAATGACAGGTATTTTTAAAACTGATAATGTGTATACACTCACTGGGACATATCCAACGCTTAGGTTAGATGAAGCCGCATGCAACACTTATCAAACTGTAGCTCAAATAACTGATCAGGGATATTATGGTGTTGTTTATAATGCTGATAATACGGGAGGAGCCTTTACTATTGCTCCTGATGCTAGTTTGGGTGATCAGGTTCTACCTCCGTTTGATGATGCGACAGTGACATTTACCAATGATGGCAACACCCTCAATATTCAGTTTGAAGATCGTGATTCCCATGATGTAGATTATGCTGAAGTGATGACGGAATGGTCAGAGACTGAGGACAGAGTAACAATGGGTATTGCCCAGGTACCTATTGATCCAACTACGGGAGCATTTACTGCTGCAGACAGTGATTCTCTAAATTCATCAGGATATCTTATGAGTGCAGATTTAACCTATTGGGGTGGTTATGCTACTTTCTATTATTTGACTATTGCGGGAGAAGCTGAATTTTTGGCATTAACTGGAGCTATTACGGATAGTGATGGTGATGGTAGTTATATAGCAGAAACAATTGGTTATATGGTTACAAATAATGCAGGAGCTACACATTCAGGATTGCCATTTTCTGCTTTAGTTAGCAGTGCTGGCGTGCCAACAAATGACAGCGCTGGAGACTTTGACCCAGCGAATATGACTGCTGGTGGGAAACTGACATATAATGTAAATGCAGTTTGTGTACCAATAAATGAAATCATTCTATTTGATGCTACGTTTGAGAAATCAACAGATTAAGATGACATTATAATCTAATTAAAGGGAGTTGATTTGGCGATCAGCTCCCTTTTTTAATAATTTAACTTTGTTCATATTTGAAAATTAACTGGATTATCATATTTTACTTTGCAATCCTCTCTGCCCAAAATGGTACTATCCATGGTATTGTACTAGATAGTAAAACAAATACACCACTCATTGGAGCAAACATTATCATTCAGAATACAGAATTTGGCCAAGCAACTGATGGTGATGGCAAATTTATAATAACAGGGCTTCCCTCAGATAGATACATCTTTATTGCATCCTATATTGGTTATGAAACAAAAGAACAAAGTATTACCTTACGCCCAGGCAGTGCAGATCTAGACCTCACATTCAAGCTCGATGTATCAACTATTGACTTGCAGGAATATGTGATTACGTCCTCTCGAGGTCGAAGAGAAAAGATAACTGATGCGCCAGCTGCTATATCAATTATTTCAGCCAGCCGAATACGGAAAGAAAGCCACGGTAACCTGGGTGATTATTTCAAGAATATTAAGGGAGTAGATTTTACGGCGTCTGGCCTTGATAGTTATAATCTTAGTGCACGGGGATTTAACAGCAGTTTTAGTTCCCGCCTTTTAACACTCACAGATGGTAGAATGGCCAATGTACCATCTCTCCGCCTCATAGCATATAATGTCATTCCTGTTACCTCAGATGATGTAGAACAGATTGAAGTGGTGCTGGGTCCATCATCAGCTCTGTATGGTCCAAATGCCCATAGTGGTGTAATAAACATAATCACTAAGAAACCATCAGAGTATCTTGGGACAAATATAAGCTATACTGCCGGTGATAGAGACTTTAGAAAATGGCAGGTACGACATTCAGGTAAGAATGGGAACATAGGATATAAGTTATCCTTTGTTGATTTTAGCGCATTCGACTGGGAATGGATAGATGAAGAGGAAAAGAAAACCCATATGTCCCCATGGATCGATGGTGATGGTGAAGTGGGTGGAGACTTAGAGGATGGAGATCTGGGTGAATGGATCTGGGATGGTTATAATATAATTATTGATAAGAATCAGGATGGTGAGTTTACACATATAATGGGTCAGGATAGTATCATCTATGCAATACATGATGTTTGGGGTAATAATATTAATGCTGACATTAATAATGATGGGTTATCAGATACAGTTGATTTTCATATAGAAAATCAGAGGGTGGATATGCGTCTGGATTACAATTTCTCAAACGATCATTTTATGAGCATTAATTATGGACAGGCTATAGCAAGTAATATTAACATTACCGGTATTGGTAGATACCTGGCTGATAATTGGATTTATCGATATTATCAATATCGTCATGTATATAACAATTGGTTTACACAGATATACTTAAATACCAGTAATGCAGGAAACACCCGGAGTTTGAGATCAGGTGATAGAATATTTGATGGCTCAAAATTTTTCCATTTTCAACTGCAGCACTCTCTAGAATCAGATAGGATATTAAATTCCACATTAATTTGGGGGTTTGATTATCAGCGAACTATGCCGGAAACATTTGGTACCATATTGCCTGATGGAACAGGTGGAAAACAACCTCAAAGCTATGCCAATGATGGAATAGATAATGATGGAGATGGTGAAATAGATGAGTGGGATGAACTTTTTATTACTAATGAGTATGGTTTATATACCCAAATTCAGTCAAAACTACATGACAATATTGAGTTGATAGCTGCTGGAAGATTAGATTTACATAGTGGACTTACAGATGATAAAAATGGCATTCAGTTTATTTCTGATCCTTTGTCAGGCAGTACTGTTAATTATTCCCCACAATGGTCGCCTAAAATTGGGCTGCTCTGGAAACCATTTGAAAATCAAACATTTAGATTAACATCAGCCAGGGCTTTTGATACCCCTTCTTCACAAGGACTATACTTGGATATTCTGGCTGCAATATATGAGATATTCCCGGTAAAGGCACGAGGTAATTTGGATGGATATCATTATACTCGTGATCAAAATAATGAATTAATGATGTATGATGTGCGCAATGGTTCATACTCAGAATTCAGATTGTCCCAGATTCCAGAATCAGATTATACGGTCATCTATATCCCCGCCGTTCTAGGAAGACCATCCCAGTTTGTGTCAGCTGAAGATTATCAAAAGATAGAGCCTGTCAAATCAGAAGTTGTATGGACAAATGAATTTGGCTATAGTGGTCTTATAGGCGACCGTATGCGAGTTACATTTGATATTTACCATAGTACTTATAATGATTTTGTTAGTGATTTAACCTGGGTTACGCCAGTGGTTATGGATACAAGTAATGGCCTTGAAAACTATGAAATTTTAGGACTCATTGCTACTTCTGAACATGATGGTATAATAGATGGAGGTGATGGTGTACCTGGATCATACTGGATAGACTATAATACAGAAATATGGGATCAAATATTGCAGACTGAAGGGACTGATTATTGGAGTCAACCTGAGGAATATAGAAAAGGAACACGTTTAATGGTGGAAAATGGAGATACTCTGGGTGCATATTACTCTGATGATCAAGTGGATTTTGAAGATCCTATAGAATTAATATTTACAAATATCAATTATGGAGAAGTTAAAATATGGGGCTGTGATGCCAGTATGTATGCATTTATAAATAAGCAGTGGACTCTTGATTTAAACTTCTCCTACTTGGGCACCAAACATTTTTATAATTTCCTTACTAAAGGTTATGATCCTATTAATGCTCCATCTGTTAAATTAAATGCCAATTTAGGATATAGCCATTCGAAAGGACATAGCGCCAGCCTGGGTTTTCGATATATCCCGGAATTTGACTGGTCAGCTGGTGTATTTTATGGCACCATACCTTCTTATTTTGTCACGGATATTTCCATGACATATAAAATTAACAATATATGGTCAGCAATGTTTAATGGATCAAATATTTTTGATGATTATCATCGTGAAATCATTGGCGGACCAAAACTCGGGCGTCATTTGAAACTGCAAATTGCAGCTTCATTATAAATTTTAGATATTTAAATCTGATTATGCTCAAATATGAAAAACAACTCTGGTCTTCTGGTATTGAGTATATTGCCGGTATTGATGAAGCTGGGCGTGGGCCTTTGGCTGGCCCGGTAGTATCTTCAGCTGTTATATTGCCTAAGAATGCTCTTCTGCCCGAAGTAAAAGATTCCAAGAAAATAAGCGAAAAGAAACGGGAGAGGCTCTATGATGAAATTTATAATACCGCTCTATCAATAGGCGTGGGTATTTCCCATGAAGAAGAAATTGATGAAAAAAATATTCTGCAGGCAACCTATCAGGCAATGCGGCAATCGATTGGGAATTTATCTGTGAACCCAGATATTCTACTAGTGGATGGAAATAAAGCTGATATCAAGCATTACGAACAGGAAAGCATCATTGATGGAGATCAGAAAAGTCTCAGTATCGCTGCTGCCTCCATTATTGCCAAAGTTACTCGAGACCGCATGATGCGTCAGTATGATATTATCTTCTCTGAATATGGGTTTGCAAAACATAAAGGTTATGGTACCAGGCAGCATCTAGAGGCCATTCAAAATAATAAAGCTACTCCCATTCATCGCAAATCATTCAATCCAGTGTCTCAGTATCTTCCTTCATATGGCTACTATCAACGGAATCATCTCATTGAGAAATTAGGGGAGCAACTGATTGCATGTAAGATGATTCGTAGTGGCTATGAAATTCTTGAGATCAATTACATTGTGCCCAAAGTAGGAAAGATTGATATTATAAGTCGCCATCAAAATAAACTAGTTTTTTCTGAAGTAAAAACCATTACCTCTGTAGATAAATGGGGAGAATGTCCATCACAGCTTGATGAAAAAAAAAGTGATCGGATTATGAATGCTGTTCAACATTATATGGATTCAAAGGAATATGATTGTGATTTTCGCTTTGATATTGGAGAAGTTTTGTTGGGTAAAGGAAAGCCAAGGATAAAAATATTAGAAGAAGCTTTGTTGGTATATTGTTAGTGACATTAAAGGTGAAATTGATGAGAATAATTATTATGTTAGTATTTGTTATAACTTTTTCGATTGCTCGAAATCCCGATGCTGTTGGGACAAAAGGAATGGTCGTATCTTCCCATAGATTAGCAAGTAATGTAGGAGTAGAGGTTTTAAAAAATGGAGGCAATGCTATTGATGCTGCCATTGCAACCGGTTTTGCTCTGGCAGTTGTGCACCCAGGTGCCGGGAATATTGGTGGCGGGGGTTTTATGGTCATTCGACTATCAAATGGAACAGTTACGACTATTGATTTTCGGGAAGTAGCGCCTTCTTTAGCATATAGAAATATGTTTTTAGATGACAGCTTAAATGTTATAGAAAATAAAAGTTGGAATACGTCTTCGGCTGCAGGTGTCCCAGGATCTGTAGCTGGGTTCGGTTTGGCTCATGAAAAATATGGTCATAATAAATGGAAGACTCTGGTGTTGCCGGCTATTAAACTTGCAAAAAGCGGATTTTTATTGGATTTCCAGAACATGAGTTACCTGAATCATCCCTATTATGAAGATTATTTATCAAATGACTCAGAAACCGCAAAGATTTTTGTAAAATCTGGTTTATTTGAATTAAATGAAAAATTTATTCAGAAAGATTTAGGTAAAACACTCCAGCGCATTGCTGACTCTGGTTGGGAGGAGTTTTATATAGGTAAGACAGCTCGTATGATTGAAACATGTATGCGTCGAACAAAGGGGTTGATTACTGGAGCAGATTTAAAAAATTATCGGCCAGTGGAACGGAATCCAGTTACATTTTACTATAGAGATTATGAAGTGCATTCTATGCCTCCTGCGTCTTCAGGGGGAATTGCAATTGCTGGAATCCTGAATCAATTAGAAAATATATATTTGGATAGCCTCGATTATCACAGTGCCCAGCATATTCATTTTGTATCAGAAGCAGAACGAAGGGTTTATGCAGATCGTTCAGAATTTTTGGGAGATATGGATTTTGTTCCTGTACCTATTGATACACTCATCTCTGATGAATATGCTAACAGTCGCTGGGAATCTGTGGATTCACTTTTTGCAACACTCAGTGCCGATCTTGCTCATGGTGATATTCCTTTTAAATATGATGAATCTGAAGAAACAACCCACTATTCAGTAGTGGATCAGTGGGGTAATGCCGTGAGTGTTACCACCACTATCAATGGCTGGTTTGGAAATGGGATAGTTGTTGATGGTGCTGGTTTCCTCCTAAATAATGAAATGGATGATTTCTCATCTAAACCGGGGGTACCCAATGCCTATGGTTTGGTAGGCAATACAGCCAATGCTATTGAACCGGGGAAGCGTATGCTCAGTTCCATGTCGCCTTCAATTGTAGAAACTCCAGATGGAGAACTATTTTTGGTAGTTGGTTCACCCGGCGGTTCAACTATTATTACTACAACGGCACAGATTATCATGAATGTAGTGGATTATGGTATGAGTATTGAAGATGCTGTGGAAGCACCCCGTTTTCATCATCAATGGTTACCTGATGTAATCCAAATGGAAGAAAGAGGTTTTACAGCTGAAACTGCTCAGGCTTTGAAAGCTATGGGGCATTCAATCAAATATCGATACTCTATCGGAGAAGCAAATTGTATTCAGATAGAGGATGGTCTGATCTATGGTTCTGCAGATAGCCGTAGGAACTCCAGTGCAGTTGGGTATTAAGTTATGCCTTTAGAAATTGAGCGTAAATTTTTGGTGGTATCCGATGATTATAGATCGGTTGCCAAGTCAGCAAACATCAAACAGGCTTATCTCTCTATAAATGATAATATTGCAATCCGTATTAGGATAGAGGGTGTTCAGGCATCCATCAATATTAAATCAAAGGAATCAGAAAGAGTGAATCACGAGTTTGAATATATCATTCCGATGGATGAAGCTCAGGCTCTTATTAAAATGAGCCCATATCTCATCATTGAAAAGACCCGTTATGTTCTAGAATATAGCGGGAAAATATGGGAGGTAGATAATTTCCATGGTGATAATGAAGGTTTGACTGTGGCAGAAATTGAACTAGATGAAGAGAATGAGGAGTTTGCTCTACCCTCTTGGCTGGGACAAGAGGTAACAGCTGATTTGCGCTACTTAAATTCAAGTTTAGCAAAGAAACCATTTATATCCTGGTAGTCTTATAAATTAAATTACAACTGCCCCTCCATAGGAGGGGCAGTTGTCGTCCATCAAGGCCAAAATAAGGAGATATTTTGGGTAAGAAGTAGGCGAAGCTAAATAGCTCCAACTCTTACAACTTAAATTTAGCCTGCATCACAGAATCATAGTTTGATCTGTATCACATAAGATACTTTTTCTGCAGAATAATTAAAAAAATACTTTCATATTCTATCTTCATCTTTATAATATACTTACGAGTAATATACGAGTATTATCAATAATATGATGAAATAAGGATAAGAAATGAATTGTATCTCACCCAAAAAACAGCTTTTTGTAGATTTTATTAGAGATTTTACTAATGATAATGACCGCCCACCCACATTTGTAGAGATTATGTCTGGGCTAAGTATTCGCTCATTGGGGACTATTAACTGGTATGTGAATGAGTTGGAAAGAGAAGGAATGCTTCGGCGTATGCGAGGAAAGAATGGCAAACGAGCCCTCTCTGTACTGGAACAGCGTATTCAGAATCGCTTGCCGCTTTTAGGATTAATTGCTGCCGGTTACCCCCTAGATGTATTTGAGGAAAGTGAGTATATCAATGTACCACCCCAATATCTCAATCCAGATAATTATGTTTTGAAAGTGAATGGAGACTCCATGATTGATGATCAGATACGAGATGGGGATTATGTTATTATAAAAAAGACAGAAACAGCACGAAACGGGGATACCGTTGTTGCATTGATTAATTATGAAGCCACATTGAAACGCTATTATGTAGGTGATAAGGGAGTGGAGCTTCATCCTCAAAATCCAGACTTCAATATTATCCATGTACAGCATACAGATGATTTTCAGATCAATGGAATTGTCCTGGCAGTATTTCGGGAATATTTATAGACTAGTTTTATAAACGGAAGTATTTAAGAAATGGCAGAACTGAATGCAGGTCATGGCATTACATTTATCTCTGCAGGGTTTCCATCTCCTGCAGAAGATTTTACAGAATTATCCATAAGTCTAGATAAACATCTAATACGCAATCCAGCTGCTACCTTTATGGCCTATGCCAATGGCAAATCCATGGTTAGTGCTGGAATTCATCATGGGGATATCCTAATTATTGATCGCTCACTCAATGCCCGGGATGGTGATATTATCATTGCGCTGTTGTATGGTGAATTCACAGTCAAACAGCTATCCATTATAAAGAACTCATTTTTTCTTGTCCCTCAAAGTTCTCAGTATTCTCCTTTAAAAATTTCTGATGATATGGACTTTGAGATATGGGGGGTAGTGACTTATTCTATTCGTAAACACCAATGATAGCTCTGGTGGATTGTAATAATTTCTATGCCTCTTGTGAGAGAGTATTTAATCCTATGGTTCGTAGTAAACCGGTGGTGGTTTTATCCAATAATGATGGCTGTGTGATTGCTCGTTCCAATGAGGCCAAGGCACTTGGAATTCAAATGGGAGCACCAGCATTTAAACATCGACACATATTTGATAAATATGACGTACATATATTTTCAACTAATTTTTCCTTATATGGTGATTTATCCAGCCGAGTTATGTCCATCTTATCAGAGTCTATTCCTCAGATTGAAATTTATTCCATTGATGAAGCCTTTATGTATTATGGAGGACTACCTGACCCTGTCAAATATGCTCAAGATGTACGATGTAGAGTAGAGCAGTGGACTGGTATTCCCGTTTCCATTGGTATTGCTAAAACGAAAACACTGGCCAAAGTGGCAAATAGAATTGCCAAGAAAAAAGTCAAATCAGGTGTATTTCATCTGCACTACGATTATGATATACAGGAATGCCTGAAGACACTGCCTGTATCCAAACTATGGGGTGTGGGTAAGAGCTATGCCAACAAACTGGAGTCATATGGTATCCGGATGGCCTATGATTTAATCCAGCGCAGTGATAGATGGATTCAAGAGCAGATGTCTGTTGTAGGATTGAAAATGGTGAAAGAATTACGTGGTATACCCTGTTTTGCATTGGAAACCACTTGGCAGAGAAAACAGTCTATCTGTACATCGCGAACATTTGGAGAAGAAGTCCATCATTTTGATCAACTAGCTCAGGCACTCAGCACATATGCTGCCATGTGCGGGGCTAAACTGAGAAAACAGAGTAGCTGTGCTGGGATGATCACTATTTTTATCCTCACTAATCCATTTAAACACCAAGATAGGATTGGTTATAAGGGCGTCAGAACAATCCGTTTGGAAACTCCCACTAATGATTCTTTAAAAATTATTTCTGCAGCCATTGAAGCTCTACGGAGTATCTATAGAGGTGACTGTATATATAAAAAAGCCGGAGTGATTGTGTCTGGAGTTGTACCTCAGTCCCAGGTACAGCTCAGTTTTTTTGATAATATTGTAAATATCGAAAAAGGCCATAATCTCATGCGGGCCATAGATGCAGTGAATGACAGATATGGCAGGATGAAAGTCCGCTTTGCTGTTAACGGATTTGAGCGGAAATGGAAGTTGAAGCAGGAAAGCCTGTCACCCTGTTATACTACCCGGATAAATGAACTGATGCAAATCACTGCATAAGTGTGTAGGATTAGGATCAGTAAGGTTGATTCTAAGAGTATTTATTTATTCTCTTTGTTGAAAAATAAATAGTTATTGGAAGCGTAGAGTAAATAAAACCACCAAACACACCAATATATGAAGGAGTAATTGCAGCAAACATTGAAGCTATTAATCCAGTTATACTGCATATAGCCCAAGCTGTTATTCCAATTCTTGTATCTACAATTTCTTGTTTATTAAGAGATAAAGCCTCCGAATTAATCCATCCCTGGTAAAATAATAAACTGAATAAAGAAGAAATAAGAGTAAATCCGATACCATAAATCACAAATAGGTTGGGCACCTCATCAAGATGATGCACAATAAATTCCGAGGGGAAATATCCATTACTTAAGAGATACATACATAGAGATGCCAAAAGCCTTAGAGGATAAACATAAATTAGGAAAACAAATATTAATCCAAATGTAATTAGTTGGGATAAAACATTTTCTAGTCCATAGTTTCGGCTCCAAGAGCGATGATTTGACCAAAATAAAAATATCATAGAAAAAGCAAGAAGCAATGCTGGGGCAGTTTTTAGTGCTGCAATCAGCTCATCTAAATTTCCAGGAATTGTACCAACAGAAATAACCATCATGGTAATAGAAAATGCAAATGCTGCATCTGTAAGAGTCTCCAGTCGAGTCATTCTAAAACCACGCAAACGGAATCCGTTTTCTACGGGTAATTTATTGAGTTCTGTTTCTTTCCATTTTTTCATAATATATTAATTATTTATGTTACTTTACTTACCCCTTTTATAGCTGGAGAGGTAACCAGAGTTTTACATTCAATCCCATTTTTATTAAAAGCCTTTTTCATTGCTGTTTCAATATTAAAAGCATTCTTACTGGAATTAGTGATGGCAAATACAGTTGGTCCAGAACCTGATATAGTCATTCCGTGAGCTCCTGCATTCAAAGCAGCCTCTTTTGCCTCAGGAAAACCCGGAATAAATTTAGATCTGGCAGGTTCAATAATAAAATCAATCAGACTATCTTTTAACAAATTATAGTCATTATTACAGAAGGCTGCTGTTATACTGGCGGTATTAGCCATGTTATGGATGCAATCTGATAATTCAACTTTATCCGGTAGAACTTGACGGGATTCCTTTGTTAGAATCTGTATTTTAGGTATACATATGATGATAATCAGTTCTGAGATATTACCCAGGGGCTCAACAACTAAGGGATCTAAAGAACAGGTGAGAGTCGCACTTCCATAAATTGCAGGTCCTACATTGTCCGCGAAATATCCACCACTAACTGAATACTCTCCAGCCATAGCTGCACGGAGTAGTTCTTCATTCGAAAGTTGATTTCCGAACAGGTGATTTATTGCAGAAGCACCGGCTACAGCTGAGGCTGCACTACTGCCCAATCCGCTCCCCGATGGTAAACCCTTTGAAATTTTTATACTTACTCCCCGCTTGATTTCAAGTAAATTCAATACTTCCTGAGCTGCAATTCCAGCAGTATTCTTCAGCGGATTTGTAGAAATATTATGATCTGCATTTTGTATATCTTCAATAATGAGTTCATTGTTTGAAATTTCTTTCGCTTCGACAATATCACCCAGACCCTGTATTGCAAGCCCCAGTACATCAAATCCTGGTCCAATATTACCAATTGTGGCTGGCGCAAACACTTTGACTGAATTCAAGAGGATATAACCTTTTCTAATTCATTGATATCAGGCTTAATAATAATAGTCTCATTTGAGTAGCGATTGGATGCATCCTGATGATATTCAACAGCTGTATTAGAAAATTTACTGCCATGAGCAGTAAGAATTACCACAACATTATCAGTTTCATTAATAATTCCAGTTTGTCGGAGTTTCATGGTACCTGCTACAGCCACAGAGCTATTTGGACAGATAGAAATTCCCATACTGTCTATCTTGGCTTTCCAATCCATAAGTTCTATCTCCGTAACAGTTTCGATAAGACCATTAAAATGCTTAAGTTCATTGATGGCTTTTTTATAGCTGACCGGATCCCCAATTTGTATAGCAGATGCTTTAGTGGGCTTGGCTTTTTGTGGGATTAATTTTGAATATCCATTCTTATAACTTTCAAACATTGGAGATGCACCAATGGTTTGTATGCCTGCCAATCTGGGTAATTTATCTATAATACCTAATTCATGGAGTTCTCTGAGCCCCTTACCCAGTGCAGATATATTTCCAGCATTTCCAACGGGTATAACAAACCAATCAGGTACTTGCCAGTCGAGTTGATGGAGTGCTTCTATACCTATAGCTTTCTGTCCCTCAATTCTTATAGAATTCATAGAATTGAGCAGATAAATATTATGTTTTTCAGTTAATTGCTGAACAAGTTGCATACATCCGTCAAAATCTGATTCTATCCCAATTGTCAAAGCTCCTGAAGCAATAGGCTGCGCTAGCTGTTCAGATGAAATTTTACCATGTGGGATTAAAACAATGCCTTTCATATTTGGTGCTGCACTAGAATAGGCCGCCATAGATGCAGAGGTATCACCAGTAGAAGCACAAATAACAATTTCACATTTTAGGTAATTGGCCCAGGTGACTCCAGCAACCATTCCCCGATCCTTAAAACTGAGGGTGGGGTTCATACCCTCATGCTTTAACCATAGGCTTCCAAAATCAGTAAAGGAACCTGAAACATCGTATAATGGAGTATCTCCTTCTTGAAGGGAAATAATACTATCTTTCGGTGAGGAAGGGAAAAGGATGTCCTTATATCGATGGAAAGAGGTTTGATTGAGATGATTATCTAACGAACATTTCCATTTTTCTGGGTCTGGAATAGATGTGTGTAGATCATGAATAACTTCCAATAATTCACCACAGTTGCATCTATAACGAATCTCATGAATATCATATTCATTGCCGCAATCAATACATTGGAAAATTGAAAGTTTTGGCATATTATAATTTATATATTGAGATTTTCCATAAATTCTCTGGCAGACATATTCTCACACTTAAAGATGTTTTCTTTCAATTGAGTTTTCTTATCGGAGCTTAATTTATCACCTACTAAAGAATTAAATTTATTTTCAAGGTCATCCATGGTCATTGGCTCACGCGGGTCTCCTTTAGGATATTCAAGATATTCTTCAAACTGTTGCCCATCATTTGTTGTCACAACTACTTTTGATGGTTGTTTGGATGGAAACATCTTCTCAAATTTTTGGGAAGGTTCACCTTTTATTTTATCAATAACTTCAAATATACGTGGATCTTTTAACTTTTCATCAGAAAATGATTCCGTTGTGATTTTCTTATCTACCATGGCGGCAGCCATACAATAGGGGAGCGAATGATCTGCTGTTTCCCGCGATTCAGGGCGGTATTTGGTAGGGTCAAATAGTATATCATAAGCCTGAGCAAAGCAGGTAACCTTTACTTCCTTTATATCTGTGTAGTCAAGATTATTGCCGATCATGGCATTTAATAGACAAGAGAGATGGGTATGGGTGAGGGCTTCAGTAGGAAAAGCTTTCATTCCGCATTCCATGATTTTATAGCTGTCACCAAGTCCGCCAACTAACGCGTCCAGATCCCATGCCCATAATGAAACACCATCACGGCCTTCCATATCAGTCGGTTTCATGATTTCCTCTTTTGCATTCCATCCAATGAATGCATCCATAAAACCTTCCTTTCCCTCGAAAACTTTTTCAGTACCTGAATACCCTTTTTGAGCCATCAGGGCAGCAAAAACTCCGGCTTGGACTGCCATTGGGTCAACTGTATTTTTCATCATTGTCAGTTTTCCAGCTGTTGGGCATCCAATGGTATGATTATGGCAGCCACTAATTCCGATGGCATGCACCATTTCATCAATATTTAGCCTAAGCAACTTACCTGCAACAATAGGAGAAACAAACTGGGTAAGAGTGGCATGATGCCATTTCCTTTCCCTAACTCCAGGTTTAGCAAAAAGGCAGAGACGCTGCTCAAATTCATATGCTAGTACTATAGCTACAATAACATCTTTCATGCTTGCAGTCATCAGCTCGCCAACTGACCAGGCTGCTGGGATTATATCAGATGGATGGGATGGATCATCTTTCCAATAAATATCATTAAAATCCAGTGCGCGCACCATAAGGGAGTTGATGAGTGTGACATTTACAGCAGGTAGCTTATCGCCAAACCCTAAAACTGTAGCTTCAGCTTTACCTCCCATATCCATAAAGATATCGCGAATGATATTTACATCCTTTGTATGATATCCACCATATGCACAGCCAATAGAATCATACATGTAGCGTTTAACTTCATGAACAACCTCACTGGGTAGATCTTCATATTTTAATCTCACTGAAAATTCTGCAATTTGTCTTGAAATACTCATTTATTATTTTACTCCTTAAAGTTTAGAAATAATTGCATCTACCATTTGCGATGTAGAGGCTGCACCATTTTCAATCACATCAATTTTTCCTGCCATTTTAGCCATATCGTAGGTCTGTACTATACCTTCAGATATTACCTTTGAGACTGCTTTTCTGATCTTCTTCCCCATATTTTGCTCATCAATGAAATCCAACATCATACAGGCTGATTCCACCATTGCAATGGGGTTTACAATAGAAACGGGGTAATCAGCATATTTTGGAGCACTCCCATGTGTAGGCTCAAATACACCAATACCAGATTCGGGGTTGTACTGGGCACTGCAAGCAAAACCCAGTCCGCCGATTAGACCTGCAAAGCCATCAGAAACAATATCTCCGAACATATTTCCAGCGACAATAACACCGTAATTTTCTGGATTTTTAGTGAGCCACATCATTTGTGCATCAATATTAGTGTTCCAAAGCTCAATGTCAGAAAAATCAGTTTTCTGAATCTCTTGTGCCATTTTATACATCATACCTGATGTTTCTCGTATGACATTTGGTTTTTCACATACAGTGACAGATTTATAGCCATATTTTTTTGCATGACTGAATGCAGCTCTCAAAATTCTTCCAGTAAAATACTTTGTGAAAATACGGGTTGAGACAGATACTTCTTCTACAGGTGCATCACCAAAGTTCTTTTCAAATTTAGGATGACTCATAAGTGCATCATATACCTGTGGAGGAGGATTGGTCCACTCTACACCACCGTATAACCCTTCTGTATTCTGCCTGAAAATTGCTGCATCGATTTTGGGTTCTTCAATGGTATCGTTGGGACCTCGGCGTATAAAATTGAGTGGATTACCTGTATATGTTCTACATGGACGGAGACATATATCTAAGCCAAAATGTTGACGCAAACCTACAATTGGGCTGGAATAGACCAAGTTTTTTTTCTGTAGTTCAGGTGCTAGTTCATTGAATGCATCATCTTTTGGTTTGGAGGTGATTGCACCAAATAGACCAATTTTATGTTTTTCAATTAGGTCTAGTGTCCGTTTAGGAAGGGGGTTCCCCTCATTACACCAGAATTCCCAGCCAATATCACCTTCAACATACTCTGCTTCAAAACCAGCTTTATCTAGTAAACGGATAGTCTCATTTAATACCACTTTTCCAATTCCGTCACCAGGTAACTTAACAATGGTTCTTTTTAACATTTAATATACTCCTTTGTAAATGGATTGCTAAATATTTTCTTTTATCCAGTTTTCTAAACCTTTTGTTAGAATTAATTCTTGAGCAGCTTTCCCTACTGGACTAATGTCATACTTCTTATCTCTATGTATAATATAAGAATTATTGAAATCAACGATAATATTCCATCCGGTTCTTACTGATAAAGTCTGATCGCCAAATTCTAAAATTAAATCTGCAAGTAAGCTCTCTGCTTCAATCACAAGAAAGCCATTATTTATTGCATTTCGCTTATAAGTTTGACTAAATGATCCAGCTAAAACTATCTGAATACCCCTGTACATTAGTGAAGTGGCAGCTTGTTCTCGTGATGATCCTGTTCCAAAATTATATCCACCAACTAAGATGTCACCATCCTTAATAATTTTACCAAATTCAGAATCATAATTTTCCATTACAACATCAGCCATCTGTTCAGGTGAAAAATCATCGATATAGGTATATTTACCAGGGTATATACCATCTGTGTTGAGATTGTCTTGATGACAGTAAATAATTTCACCCTCTAGGGTTGTTGGGAATCCATCCAATAAGGGAACATTTGTGATAACATCTTGATTTTTATTGTTGATGATTATATTCCCAATGGGTTTAATATTCTCAAAACTTGTTGGGGATGTAATTTTACCTGCGATTGCAGATGAGGCAACCACTGATGGAGATGCCAAGTATGCTTCTGCTGTTGGATCGCCCATTCTGCCTTTAAAGTTTCTATTAGTTGCAGATATTCCTATTTCACCAGGTCCTAGTAACCCGATGCCTAATCCAATACATGGACCGCAACCTGGAGGCAGAGGAGTAGCACCTGCATCAATTAGAGTCTGCCAATGACCTAACTTTTCACTTTCTGCTTGAACTTCACTTGAAGCTGCTGCAATATAAAATTCAACATGAGGTGCAATATTTTTACCTTTGATTGCATTTGCAGCTTCTGTAATATCATCAACTCTGCTATTTACACAGCTAACTAGATATGCTTTATCTATTTTAATATTTTTATCAATAGCATCGCAAATGTTTGTCATATTTTTTACATGATTTGGTCCTGAAATATGTGGAGATATAGTGTTAAGATCAAGCTCGATTGTTTGAGAATAAAATGCATCTTCATCAGCGCTCGGATAATTAGATTTTAATGATTCAATAGTAGATTGATTAATTCTTGGATGGGTGCCATTGCCATCTGCATCAGACGGGACACCCTCTAGTCCACGATTAATAATAAATTGCGATCTATTTTCAAGCCAGTGAAAGACATTGTTATCAATTGGGAAAACCCCAGCCAACGCACCCCATTCAGTTGTCATATTAGCAATTGAAAGACGCTCATCTATGCTAAGATTAGATAAGCCTTCTCCAGTGAATTCAAGTACATGATTTAAAACCTCATCTTTATTAAAGAGCCCACAAAGAGTAATAATAATATCTTTTCCAGTTACTCCCTTTGGGAGATTACCTGTTAGTATAATTTTACTAATTTGAGGAACTTGCCACCATGTTCGCCCTGTTGCCCATAAAGCTGCTGCATCCGTTCTAACAACAGGCGTGCCAAGACAACCTAAACCACCATACATATTTGAATGGCTGTCTGAAGCAACTACCATTGTTCCTGGCCATGCATAACCTTCTTCACACATTATTTGATGCCCAATTCCTCTGCCAGCTGGATAGAAATCAACTCCCATTTTTTTACCAAATGATTCAATGGTTTTATATTTATTAAGATTAGTTTCAGAAGTATCTTGAACATTATGATCTAATGTGAACACTGGCTGTCTTGGGTTAGACATTTTGGAAGCGCCTATTTTTTTAAACTTAACCATAACAGCACCAGTATTGTCATGAGTCATCACATGTCGAGGTTGGATTGAGATAAAATCACCTGATTGAACTATCTGATCAGGTTCTAATCCAAAAGCATGATTTTGAACGATTTTTTCAATAAGTGTCTGTGCCATGAAAATTATGCCTTAAAGGGTTCAAATGAAACAAAATCAGCATGATGAACAATAATTGATTCTACTGTCCGTTTTCCAAGATCGCCTTCTTTGGAATGGGTTCCGATAATATGCTGTACTTCTGGTGGAAGCTCAAAACGGGCAGCAATGGCTACACCGCTGAATGGATGTCGCACAACTTTTCCGTAATTGCTTGTCGTTAGTTTTCCATCAACCATTTCGTATTCTAGTAATTTACCTACATCAATCAGAATTGCCCCAGAAATCATGATATCCATTTCAACTTTGATCTCATCGCCGAAATTTTCCATCATCTTTTTTGCAATATCTACAGCCAAATGAACACATGTACGTTTATGATTCATAAACGATACATTGCAATCCTTGATAAGGAGAGAGAAAGGAATCTCTTCAAGATCTTTAGGATCTAAGGGGCTCTGCTTGATGGCATAAACCCATGCGTCCAGTGTTTTTGACCGAAGGGTTTCATCTTTTATCCAGTTAATTTCAGGCCAGATTTTCAGTACTTTATTTTTCATAATATTATCCTATTCATTTTTTATTTTAAAAATACTATCAATAATAGTGCCATCCACCCATTTGACAACACCTACAACTTCATCAGTAAATTCTGGTTTATCCAACGGCGCACCTACTAGGCTATCAACTTCTTCCTTGATTTCTTCAATTTTACGTATAGGAAGTCCGCTTCTCTTTGTAGACTTTATAAGATCTGTTCTTTTTGGGTTAATGGCAATCCCGCGTTCAGTGACAATCACATCAATAAGTTCATCGGGGCCTACCAGTGTTGTTACCTCATCCACAATAATTGGGATCCGGTTGCGAAACGATGGGATTGGGAGGATAGTGCATTTACTAAACAAGCAGTTCTGCCAGCCGCCGATACCATGTAGCATTTTCCCATCGGAGTGGGTCACTACATTGGCATTAAAGTTGATATCTACTTCAGTAGCTCCCAAAACCACCAGATCCAGCATGGAGGCAAAATTACCTTTTCCATGCCAGTTATAACTGGTAAAGGGTGAGGTATTAATGTGTCCACTGTTTTCACGCATTGATCTAACCCCCTCCAAGTCAAAAGTCTGACCATCGAGAATATAATCTGTGAAGCCTTCTTCAAGCATTTCTACAAGGTATTTGGTAGAACCTGCACGGATGAATCGTGCTTTTATATTTGCTGTTCTCATGAATTCCCGCAGGTAAATGGCAAAAGCAAGAGCTGTACCACCTGCACCAGCCTGAAAACTGAATCCCTCTTTTATAATACCTGCTGCCTTTACGAATTTTGCAGTTAGTTCTGCAATATATAATCTGTCAGGAGATTTAGTGATCTGCGTAGTACCGGATACAATTTTATCTGGTTCACCTATTTTATCTAACATCACTACATGATCTACATTATTACCTTGGATCTGCCAGGGAATGCATGGGAAATCAACTAGGTTATCTGTAACCACAATTACATGGTCAGCATAAAGTGCATCAGCCAATCCAAAACCCAGAAGCCCACAGGCAGAAGGGCCTTGGTCACCTGTACAATTCCCAAAAGAGTCTGCAGTTGGAGCTGCAATAATAGCAATATCAATATGTACTTCACCATCCTGTATGGCCTGCCATCTTCCGCCATGAGAACGAAGTACAGCTAGACCTTTCATCTTTCCTTCAGATGCATAGTTACCTAGTGGGCCGTTCATAGAACCTTCAATATGGTGAATCACTCCGTTCTCCAAATGCTGTATCATAGGCTCATGGCATGGAAAGGATGCAGAGGGAAACCATCTTAAATTTTTGACACCCATTTTAGATGCTGTATCAAACACCTGATTCATAACTAGGTCACCATTCCTAAAATGATGATGATTAGAAATGGTCATACCATCTTTAATATTACATTTTTGTAGCGCTTCTTTTAAAGATCTCACTATCTTATTTCCAGATGCAGGATAATCATTACAACTACGAATTGGTGGAGCTGCTTTTACTCCCTTAGGAGAATATTTACCAACTCCTTTATAGGGAACCGTCTTGATACCATTGACCATTATAGGTACTTGACGCCCAGCAGCATTTTTTACTAGTTTCAATTTTTGTCCCATATCATTTCTGTTTCCAGTTATTTGGTATTAATCCTGTAATTACAGCTATCTCCATAGTTTTTTGAGCACGCTTTACCACAGGAGGATCTATCATTTTGCTCCCTATGGCAACCACGCCAAGCCCTTTTCTTGTAGCTTTATCAAAGGCCAGTACAATTTTTGTGGCTTTATTAATTTCTGCTTTAGATGGGGCAAATTCTTCATGAATAGGCTTTATTTGACGGGGATGAATGCATCCCTTTCCTTCAAATCCCAATTCCTTTGCTTCGCGAACTGACTCTCTTAAAGATTCTTCGTTACTAACATCACTGAATACGGTATCAATAGCCTGTATTCCAGCTGATCTAGCAGCATTTATAGTTTGACTTCGCGCAAAGATAGATTCACGACCTTTGTTAGTTCGCTCCACTCCAATATCAGCTGTATAGTCCTCTAGGCCAATGGCTATAGATACATTATTTTTGCTAGCTTTCGCAATTTCAACTGAGTTCAATATTCCAGTTGCACTCTCCAGGATAGGCATAAGAAAAACGGGATCTTTTCTATTGAACTTTTCACAAATAGATTGGATTTTATTATCAACCTCTTCTAACTGTGATGCCTCTTCTACCTTAGGGACCAATATGAGATGTACATTATGGGGTATAACAGTCTCTAAATCTTTCAATCCCAATTTACCTTGGTTGATCCGCACCATTCTCTCTGCCCCAAAAAAATCCAAGTGGCGAAGGGCATTTCGAACAATAAATCGAGCGGAGGTTTTTTCATTAGGGGCCACTGAGTCTTCTAGATCTAGAATAATGGCATCCGGCTTATGGATTCCCGCATTCAACATCAGTTTGGCCTGATTCCCAGGTAAATATAGACGACTCCTTCGAAAACGATCAAATTTCGATTTGTATTGAGCATGTTTTTTGAAATCTGGAAGTACTTCAGCAATAATATTAGGAATAGCAGATTTTACAGCATCTTCTATTCGTGCCAGTAGAACAAAATACTGTCCACCATTATCTCTTACAGATAGTTTCCCATGTTTGATACCCAAATCAGAAAGTGCTTTAATGGAAGCCTGATTTAGTTTAGATCCATGTAGAACTTTGCTATTAGATTGAATTTCTATACAAATACTTCCTGATTCAGCAGGAGTGAATTCTATATAGAAATCTGATTTTCTATCAGGATGTCCACTGCAATAATTTTTCTTTGGCATTGATTCCTTAAATGGATGATTTAAATAATAAAGAAAATTAAGATGTAAAATTTAATATATTCACATTGCATTGACCTTAAAATATTTTGATATTGTAAATAATTAGAATAATTATTTCAGTTAAGATTAATCATTAAGTAAACTATATAGTCAATCAAGTTATAAAATGGAGTCGATTATGAATTATTTTTCAATAATGTGCTATAGTATACTTTTTGTTACTCTACCATTGATGGGGGAACATCCTGAACATCCTAGTAAAAAAACTACACCTTTGACTGCTCAGGCTGTGGGTAAAGCTGTAGCAGAGTTTATTGATAGTGATGCCAAATTAAAGGGGGGTATATTCTTAGTATTTGATATATCCGCTAAGGAAGTACTACAACTGAATCTTTTAAAGATTCATATGGATCGCCTAACAGGGATTGGGAATGACACCTATTTTGCCTGTGCAGATTTTCAAGCTTCAAATGGAAAAGTCTATGATCTAGATATTTTTATGAGTGGTAAATCTGCAGATGGATTGGTGGTAACAGAGATTATTGTACATAAAGAGGAAGGTGTTCAAAGGTATGGCTGGTTAGAAAAAGATGGAGTATGGGTTAAGACTTCAAATTAATTTATTTAGTTATAGGAAGAAGCAGGGGTGGGAGGCAATATTAGTCCACTTCTTTCTATAGAACTTTACTTGTTAAATTTGGAAAAAATACGTTCATATCTTCTTGTTGTGATGTCTGTTTCTTGAGTATAAATCAGAAATGCGGTGATAAGAATACTAAATAGAATCACCATATATATTACTGCTCTGATATCCATAAAAGAGACTAGTGCATCTTCTGAAAGCCCCATATGTATGGGCACTTCAGCTAGTACAGCGGCAGCCAAGCCCTTGGGTATAATAAACGATATCATGGCTGCTTCGGTAACAGATGTTCCTTTTGATATGATAAACCTGCACAAAATAAGTCGTCCTGTATAAATTAGTAATGTTAATACAAGTCCAGTTAAAAGTACTTTCAAGTTTCCAAATTGGATAGACATACCCAGGAAGATAAAAAAGAAAGTTTTAACTAGGAATATTACTTCAGAAAACAATGTTTTTTCAATGTTGGTAAATTCAGTTAAATGATCTGCACCAAACCTCTGAACTATATCTAGGGGAATTTTTTTTGAATTAGCTAAAACAATTCCAAAAATTAGAACAGAAATAGGTCCGCTGTAGCCTAGGTTCTCTGCTAGTCCGTAGAGAAGGAATAGAAATGCTAGAGAAGTAAAAATAGTATTTGGAAATTTTCGAATTTTCTCCAGTATAGTTGACCAGATCACTGCACCCCCAAATCCCAGAAGGAGAGACATGGCTAATGTAGCAATGAGATTGGTTCCGATAAATTCTATAATGCTTTTATGCTCACTTTGGAAGGCCTTCAGAATGCCTAAGGCAATAATAATACTAAGAACATCTGTGATGGCAGATTCAACCACGAGGGTTGATTTGGTATTTTCTTCGAGATTGAGCATTCTTACAATAGGGACTACCACTGCAGGTGAGATGCTACCCAGTACAGTTCCAATAAATAGAGATGAGATAATGTCATTACCCATTAAATAGTAAGATACTAGCGTGGAAATTGAAACAGTCATTAAAAAGGTCGAAAATGCCAAAACTACCGAATCTCTAAGAGAGGTTCTAAGCATTTCAAGTGTAAGGTGGCTTCCCCCCTCAAATAGCATCAGTGCAAGTGCTATAGCACTTAGCAGGGGTCCTACATAACCGAAATCTTCTGGTGATAGAATCCCAAATAGTGGCCCCACCAGCATACCAATAAGGATAAGGGGTAAAACATCTGGCACTCGGGTACGTTCAAACAAGGTTGTAAAGAAATGGGCTGCAAAAATAATAAGCCCTACAGAAAATACAAAGGTTGAGATGTTTTCCATTAATTATATGATTGATTAATTAACAAAATAAAGATGCCAAAATTTATAACATAGAATATAAAAGCATTAATTACTTTTATTGATATTTTCTAATTCTAACGCGTCCCGGCTCATATAGGTTCCCCAAACAGTCATCATCAGTGATGGTATATAAGCTGATGCAAAAATAATCAAAAATCCAACAGGATTCAAGTATGCAATAAGAGTAAACATTATAAAAAGAGTGCCCTCAACTGTTTTCCATCGTTGCAGAGATTTAATTATCCATGAATGCCTGTTTGGCTGTTTTAGATGTCTTGCTATTAAAAACCAGGCATACCAGTAAAAAAAGAAAAAGTCAAGCACCATCATAGTGCGGTGGATCCAATCTGGGACCTGCCAAAAACTCCAAAAATTAAAGGGTTTTAAAGGCAAGGGCCAGAGGAACTGAATTTCACGAAACCATAAGAATGTATCTAGAATAATATGAGATAGGATGCCTAGAATTAGTCCTTTCCCAATTGTTTTGAAAACGGGTTTCCCTCTCCATTCAGCCAGAATAGAAAAAAAAAGATAAATAATTATGATGGTGAAAAAACTATGAGAGAAAGATCTATGAAAAAGAAATTCTGCTTGTGATATGGGATAAAAGATTGATGCTACCGCAACAATCAAGATATCAAGATCAGGTAGTATTGCACCAAAAACAACTGCAGGAAGAAATCGTTTTTCATGAGGTATTATATGTCTCAGACTATACCCAAGAGCTGCGTGTAAACCGGCCTGTGCCATATTAAGCTTAATTTTCCTGCATAAGAATTAATGTGCAATTTACATCATGAGTTAGTTGTTGAACGAAACCATTTTTTGGGTTTGAAAGAATAAGAGTAAATTTAATAGAAAGATTAATATGATGATAGATGGTAGAAATAATCGTGGGTGAATTAAAATCAAAGTTTGATACCCTATTTATTTTTGTTTCTCAAATCGCATACAGTAGAAAACATCCCATTAGGATCGTGCAGGCATGTAAATCACTTGTTGGCATTAATCCTAGTAATCCATCTATAGTTTTCCTAAAATGGATTGAGAGGTATTTGGGAGGTTTTAATCCAAGCTTTGATCAGCCTGCCTTGGATATTAAAACAGCATTACCTGAAATTATGACTTACTCTCATCTGAAAAATTTAATTGTTGAGAAGAAAGAAAAAGATGCTCATGATTATTTAGGTTATTTGCTTCAAATTGCAGGCCCTCATCATATTGCAGAATACCTTATTGAATTAGCTGCATCTCAATCAGCTGGAGGCTTATTATTCTGCTGGTCCGCTATTCGTAGTATCCAATTTGTGGGTGAACAAGATGGATATCCTATTTTATATCATTGTATTTCAGAATTAATAGAACAGGAAAAAAGAGACATAAAAACTAATGAGAACTCTTTAGAAAGATATGAAATTTGCTGTCATCAATTTCAAATTTGTGATAGTAAAATGGTTAGAAGTAGGACAATAATTCCTTATATTGACCAATTGATTAAAACCATTGAATCAACATTTATACAATCAGAATTTCCGTACTTACCTGAAAAATTAATAAAAATGATTCATCAAGAAGGAGTTAGGGGTATACATAGCTATTTGAATGGAATAGAATTAGAAGAGATAGATTTAGAATTGGTTCTCATGTTGGATGCCCTGCGTTCTGTATTGAAGTTTTCAAGTTTATCTCATGATAAGATTTTATCTGGAATGTTTATCAGTTCAGGGAAAAAGATTAATGCTAAATAATATAGGGAAATGGAAAATATATGCCTTAGAAACAGGAGAATTTAGACTTGATGGAGGTGCTATGATGGGCTCTGTGCCCAAAGTTCTATGGCAACAAACCAACCCTGCGGATAAGCTGAACCGGATCAACCTATCTTTGCGCTGCCTCTTTATAGATGATGGTAAAAATAAAGTACTAATTGAGACTGGTATGGGAGATAAACTGAAGCCAGAATTTTCTGAAATGTTTTATGTAGAGCAACCTAAACATCCACTGCAAGAGAAGCTTGCAGATATTGGATATAAAATACATGATATTACCCATGTTATTTTAACCCATCTTCATTTTGACCATGCTGGAGGGGCGACAACATATAATGATGAACGTAGTATAGTTCCTGCTTTCCCTAGTGCGAGATATTATATTTCTATCACAAACTGGAATGCCGGTATGAATCCAAATCCAAGAGATCGTGCAAGCTACTTAATAGATAATTATATTTCTCTAAAAGATCATGGCTGTCTGAATATTATTCCTGAAAATACAGAAATTATATCTGGTGTATCTACTTTAGTAGTACATGGGCATACCTTTGGACAACAACTTATTAAAGTCGAAAGCAACGGAGAAACACTGGTTTTTTGTTCAGATTTAATTCCTCTGCGTTCACATCTAAAATTGCCATGGATTATGGGGTACGATCTTAATGCTGTTCTCACTTTGGATGAGAAGACTGATTTTCTTAAGAAAGCTGCAGACCAGAATTGGTGGCTATGGTTTTATCATGATCCTGAAACTGTTGCGGTGCGTATTAAGGAAGGTAAGAAACATTATGATGTAGTTGAAGAAGTAATGAGAGATAGTTAAGGTTATATGAAGAAAGATACATATCTTTTTCAACAGGGTGTGGAGGCATTTAATAATCGTTATTTCTATGATGCCCATGAATTTTGGGAAGAATTATGGCTTGAATATAAATTAGAGGATGCTGATTTTATTCAAGGCCTGATACAGTTGGCTGTAAGTTATTTTCATTATTATAATGGGAATTTAAAAGGTGCAAGGAGTATGGCAAAGAAAAGTCTGCTTAAATTTAAAACTGATAATTCTTCCAGAGGCATAGATACTCTGGATTTAAAATCTAAGATTCAAGATTTACATAAATATTATTTAGAAATTAACAATACATCATATAATATAGATAGATATACTATAACACTTAAGGTAATACATGAATAGAATTTGTCTATTTGCATGGTTAGATGACTGGCATATGAGTGCACGTTTGGCAAAGATATCTTCGCTAAATTCTTATGAGCTGAAGTTTTTAGAAAATATCCCCGAAATATCAAATGTTAGTTCACCAATATTATTAATTATAGATATGGATAAAATAGATGAAGAAAAATTTCAAAATGTTACAAAATTAAAAGATGAAGTATCTATCTTTATTTTGGGCTATATAAGAGAACTAAATAGTAAACGGGTTGCTTATTTTAGAAATTTAGGTTATGATATGGTGTTGCGACGAAACAAATTATTAATGAACATGGGTCCGATAATAAAGAAAATTACTGATGCCGGCTGAATCACTAAAGAAAAAATGTCAGCGTATGTCCAAGATTATTTTTATTCTTAAGGGGGAGTATCCTGATGCTAAATGTTCATTAGAATATAAATCTTCTTTTCAGCTTTTGGTGTCAACAATTTTATCAGCACAATGTACAGATGAGCGGGTCAATAAAGTCACCAAAAAAATGTTCATGAAGTATCCAGATCCTAAGGATTTCTCTAATCTGCCTCTTGAACTTATTAAAAAAGAGATTTATAGTACAGGCTTTTATAATAATAAGGCAAAATCCATTAAAGGTATGGCTACTGCTGTAATGAATGAATATGGAGGAAAACTGCCTCAAACACTAGATGAGATGGTTAAACTCCCAGGAGTTGGCCGTAAAACAGCGAATGTTGTCTTAGGTAATGTTTATGGCATCCCCTCACTAGTGGTAGATACACATGTCACTCGTATTTCTAACCTACTAAAATTTGTAATAACAAAAGATGCTGTAAAGATTGAGAAAAAACTTTGTCAATTAGTTTTAGAGGAAGACTGGACACTCTTTGCACATCTTCTAATCGATCATGGTCGCGCAGTCTGTATTGCAAATCGTCCAAAATGCCAAGACTGTGTTATCGCAAATTTCTGTCCATCAAACAAAGGAAATGCATAAATGAATGAAATATTAAGTAAACCTGAATTGGTATCTGCCTTACAATCTGGAGCATTAGGGCTTGTAGTGGGGGCTATATTTTCAATTTTTGGTTTCAAGCCTCCATCGCCTGACAATTTATCTGGGATTATAGGTATTATAGGTATCTTCTCAGGCTGGGTAGTAGGATTATATTTTTTAAAATAATTAGTAATCTCTCATTGGCTGAACGAATATAGTCCATGTAAATTTTATAACCTGTTTATATTTGTAGTATACAACAAAATAACATCCATTTATATAATTATTAATGCCATTTATTACTAAACAATATAAATTTTGTGCGGCTCATCGCTATTGGAATTCGGAGTGGTCCGAAGAAGAAAATCAAGATATTTTTGGTAAGGATGTTTATGTTCATGGACATAATTATCTATTAGATATTACCATTTCAGGGCCCATTTACGAACAGTCAGGCTTTATCATTGATCTTAAGACATTAAATGAGTTGGTGGAAGAAAGAGTGATTAATGTTTTTGATCATAGTCAAATTGAAAAAGATATAAGTTGGTTTATAAATCGCCAACCATCAACAGAAAATATGGTAATTTTTATTTGGGAGCAGATTTATGATAAAATCCCATTACCATCTAAGCTTTATAAAATAAAACTACAGGAAACCCCCACTATTTTCACTGAATATTTTGGACCTCACAATGACGACTAATAACATTAAAAAAATTGAACAATTAATATATGAACTCCTTATCCAAGTTGGAGAAGACCCTGAGAGAGAAGGAATTCAGAGAACCCCTAAAAGAGTTGCCAAGGCATGGGAGTTTCTTTCACAGGGTTATAAACAGAATATTGATTCTATCATTAATAATGCTATTTTTAGAGAAGATTATGATGAAATGGTAACTGTAAAAGACATTGATTATTTTAGTCTTTGCGAGCATCATCTACTGCCCTTTTTTGGGAGAGCACATGTTGCCTATATACCTGATGGTAAAATCATTGGATTATCTAAAATACCACGTATTGTTGAAATGTTTAGTAGAAGATTACAGGTTCAGGAAAGGATGACCCAACAGATATCGGAGACCCTAAATAATGCATTGTCGCCCAAAGGTGTTGCAGTAGTTTTAGAGGGGGAGCATATGTGTATGCAGATGCGAGGAGTGGAAAAACAAAATTCATATGCAACTACATCGTTTATGACTGGTCTTTTCCGTAAAGATTCTAAAACACGTGATGAATTTTTGCAAATAATTTCGATGAGAAAATAATGTGAAGAAATATGATGTACTTATCATTGGTGGTGGTCCCGGTGGTTATGTAGCAGCCATCAGATCATCTCAGTTAGGTAAAAAAACAGCTATAGTAGAAGCCAGCCAGTTGGGTGGTGTTTGTCTTAATTGGGGATGTATTCCTACAAAAGCTCTCCTGCAAAATGCGCATGTTTTTAATGTTGTGAATAATGCTAATAAATTTGGCATAGAAGTAAGTGGTGTAAAGGTAAACTGGGGTAAAATGATTAAGAGATCACGGGATGTGGCAAAGCGTCTTTCAAAGGGGATTGAATATCTCATGAAAAAAAACAATGTTGATTATATACCTGCCTATGGTAAACTAGTTAATAACACCACTATTGAAACTGAAAATTTAGAGGGTAAAAGAACCCAGTTTAAAGCAGAGAGTATTATTATTGCAACAGGCGCAAGACCTAAATTGTTTAAAAGCATAGATCTAGATGGGAAACAGATTATTACTTCTAAAGAAGCCATGGCTCTTGAAAAACAGCCTAAATCACTTGCAATCATTGGTGCGGGTGCCATAGGCGTAGAGTTTGCCCATTTCTATAATTCATTTGGAACAGATGTGACGCTTATTGAAGCCCTTCCTAATATTTTACCAATTGAAGATGAAACTATCTCTAAAGAATTGGAAAAGATCTTTAAGAAAAATAAAATGAAGATATATACCGGATCTCAAGTAAAAAATATTGAAAAGAGAAGGTCTGAAGTAATAATTCACTTGGAATCAGGAGAGACAGTAATAGCTGAAAAAGCCCTCATTTCTATAGGTGTTCAGGGCAATGTAGAAGCATTAGGTCTGGAAACATGTAAGGTTTCAGTTGATAAGAGTTGCATTCAAGTTAATGAATTTATGGAAACCAGCGTACCTAATATTTATGCAATTGGAGATGTTACAGGTCCCCCTTGGCTTGCTCATGTGGCATCAGCAGAAGGCATTACAGCTGTGGATCATTTAGCAGGGTTAAATCCGGAGTCTATGCAATATAATAATATTCCAGGCTGTACTTATTGTTATCCTGAAGTAGCGTCAGTGGGACTTACTGAAAAAAAAGCAGTAGCAAAAGGTTATAAAATAAAAGTAGGGACATTCCCCTTCAAAGGACTTGGAAAAGCAATGGCAGTGGGGGAAACAGATGGTTTTGTTAAGGTTATATATGATGCCAAATACGGCGAAATGTTGGGTTGTCATATTATTGGGGCAGAAGCTACAAATCTCATTTCAGAGGCTGTGATTGCCCGTAGTTTGGAATCCACACTCCATGCTGTCTTGAAAACCATTCATCCTCATCCAACTCTTTCAGAAGCTATTATGGAAGCCACTGCAGATGCTATTGGTGAAGCTATACATATTTAATGGAAACACTGATACAGACAAACCTTGATATTTGCAAGATTAGATCAATCGATTCAATCTGGGGTAAATTAGATTTAGAGACAAGAATTCAATATTTCTGGTTGGGGTGCAAACCTTACCATTCTGTTTGGACATTACAAAAGCAGCTACATGCCAAACGAGTTGCAGGAGAAATTCCTGATGTAGTCTTAATGTTAGAGCATGATCATGTATATACTTTTGGGAAAAATTCAAACAAAAATCATCTTTTAGACTCTAAACCTAAAAAAACAGAGGTAGTTCAGATTGATAGAGGAGGTGAAGTAACCTATCATGGACCTGGGCAGTTGGTATGTTATCCTATTTTTGATTTACATAATTATCAGATGTCTATTTCCTGGTATATGCGGAGCCTGGAAAAAGTGATTATGCAATATTTGATTAATAACGGCATTGCAGCAGAGCAGAAACCGGGCCTAACTGGAGTATGGGTTAGTGATGAGAAAATCTGTGCCATGGGTGTACGACTTTCCCGATGGGTTACGATGCATGGATTTGCATTAAATGTAAATCCTGATATACGCTATTTTGATGGTATGATCCCCTGCGGTATTTTTGAATATGGAATAACATCCCTGAATGCATTAGGGATTGAGGTTAGTATGCTAAAATTAGCAGGTGAAATAATGAAGAATATTAATAAAATATTTATCGAAAGTGAAATATAAAGGGTATACAAAGAATCAGCTCCTGGATATCTATTATAAAATGGCTCTATCTCGTAGGCTGGATAAAAAACAGCTTATCCTATTGAAGCAAGGGAAGGGATTCTTTCATATTGGGGCAGCTGGACATGAAGCAGCAGGAATGGCAGCAGCCCTAAGTTTTGATACTAATAAAGATTTTGCTTATCCTTACTATCGAGATCAGGCATTTTGTTTAGGTTGGGGAATGACTTCCCGAGATCATCTCTTGTCATTTTTAGCAAAGAAAGATGATCCTAGTTCAAGTGGCCGTCAGATGCCTCAGCACTTTGGTCATAGAAAACTAAATATTGTAAGCCAGTCTAGTTCAACTGGGACACAGTTTCTGCAGGCCACAGGAGCAGGTTTTGCTCTTCTTAGAAATCATGATAATGCAGTCGTTTATGTCAGTGCAGGGGAAGGAGCTACTAGTCAGGGTGATTTCCATGAAGCGCTAAACTGGGCTAGTAGGGATAAGGTACCTGTTATTTTCCATATTGAAAATAATAAATACGCCATATCTGTGCCGATCGAGAGTCAAACAGCAGGTGCCTCTGTATATAAAATCTGTGGAGGATATGATAATCTGGCCAGATTTAATGTAGATGGAACAAATTTCTTCCAGACTCAACTTGCTTTCAAGAAAGCAGTTGAACGTGCAAGAAGAGGTAAGGGACCATCTGTTATTGAGTCAGATGTGGTTCGACTCTTACCTCATTCTTCTTCTGATGATCAGCGTAAATATCGTTCAGCACAGGAACTTGAATCAGACCAACAAAAGGATCCTCTAATTCAATTTGCAGACATATGTACTAATGAAGGTATTGTAAAGCAGGATGAGTTCGATAAGATTTCAAAAGATGTTTTATCCCAAGTGGACTCAGACGCTGAATGGGCTGAATCTCAATCTGATCCTGATCCGTCTGATTGCATGAAAAATATTTATTTTAATCAGAATTCATTTGATGAATATCCCCTCAATGTTATTTCAGAAGAAAAGATTGTAATGATAGATGCTATCAATCATGCTTTGGATGAGGAACTGACATCTAATGAAAAACTGATTATTTATGGGCAAGATGTTGCAGGTGGAAAAGGAGGTGTGTTTTCAGCTACAAGAGGCCTTACAGAGAAACATGGGGAAAGCCGAGTATTCAATTCTCCTCTTGCAGAGTCATCAATTATTGGTACAGCAGTGGGAATGTCAACACTAGGCTATAGACCTGTAGTTGAAATTCAATTTGGTGATTATATTTGGTATGGAATGATGCAACTCCGAAATGAAGTAGCTACTATGCGATATAGATCAAATGGAAAATGGTCTTGCCCTTTGGTAATCCGAGTACCTGTTGGAGGCTATATTCATGGGTCTCTATGTCATAGCCAATGCATTGATGGTTATTTTACACATTTACCAGGAATTTATATTGCTTACCCTTCAAATGCTGCTGATGCCAAAGGATTACTCAAAATGTCTTGCCGGATGAATGATCCAGTGATGTTTATGGAACATAAAGGACTATATAGACAAGGCTTTGCTTCTTCTCATGAACCGGATAAGAATTACCTACTTCCATTTGGAAAGGCAGCTATTGTTCAGGAAGGCACAGATGTGACTATTGTTACTTGGGGTGCCCTCTTGCAAAAATCAATTGAAGCATCTCAAAATACTGGAATATCCACTGAAATAATTGATATAAGAACCCTCAATCCTCTTGATATGAGTACTATATTATCTTCTATTAAGAAGACAAATCGAGTAATTATTGCCCATGAAGATAATCTTACTAGTGGCTTTGGCTCAGAAATAGCAGCACGTATCAGCAATGAAGGGTTTGAGTACCTAGATGCTCCTGTAAAAAGAGTAGCTTCAAAAGATTCACCAATTGCATATTCAGAAATTTTGGAAAATGAGCTATTGGTGCAAATTAGTTGGATTGAAAATGCTCTGACTGAGATAGTTGAATATTAGAATGAAAACATTATCAGACTTTATAATTCGAAAGCATGTTCCATATAGAGATAATCCTAACTTGCCTAAATATCGAGGCAATATTGGAATTTCGCAAGGCTGGATTTCCATTATAGTAAATTTATTATTATTTATTATTAAACTACTATTTGGCTATCTCTCAAACAGTATAGCTCTGATAACGGATGCTTTTCATACTCTATCTGATATTGCAAGTAGTGCGGTGCTTATATTTGGTTTCAAAATGTCTAACAAACCAGCAGATGAAGAACATCCGTTTGGACATGGACGTGCTGAGACAATTGCTGCTCTTACAATCTCTATCCTCATTGGTTTTGCTGGGTTAGAATTTATTAAAACCAGCATTAGCCGTTTATATTCTGTTGCCGACATAAATTTTAGCGGTTTTGTTATTTATGTGCTTATTATCACCATTTTATTGAAAGAAATCTTGGCACGTTTAAGTTACCATTTAGGTATTTCTATCGATTCTGATACTTTGAAAGCAGATGCCCTTCATCACAGGAGTGATATGTGGTCATCCATACTTGTATTAATTGCATTTGGGGGAGTGTGGCTTGGATACCCTAAAATGGATGCATTTATGGCCCTAGGTGTAGCAGCTATGATGATTTATTCAGCTTATGATATTGCTCGTTCAGCCATTGATGACCTACTAGGTAAATCGGTGGATAAAGCAACAATTGATTCTATTAAATCACTATCCAAAGGTATTGATGGCGTACATAGTGTTCATGATATACTAGTGCATAGATATGGTGCCCATAGTTTTATTTCTCTTCATCTTGAAATTGCTGAAAGTATGAGTCCTGAAGATATGCATAATATAGCAGACAGTGTTGAAAAACTATTATCAAATGAAATGAATGCAGATGTGGTGACACATGTAGATCCCGTAACTGTAGTAGGAGAAGAGATATCATCCGTGAAAGAGATTGTATATAAAATCATAACGAAGTTTGGATTACTTACTGATATTCAGGATTTGCGAATTGTTAAAAACCATAAAGTGGAATCCATTTTATTTCAAATACCAGTTCCTATGAAATTCAAAGAAAAGGATAATTTTAGAAAAAGATGTAGTGAGGAATTAATAAACAAATACCCTGACTGCAATATTATTATAGAATATAAATCTCAAATGACAATGAGGTAAACATTATGGTCGATGTTATTATGCCTAAAATGGGAGAGTCCATTACTGAAGGCACAGTTTTAGAATGGAAAAAATCAGTGGGGGACATTGTAGTAAAAGATGAAACTCTATTGGAAATATCCACTGACAAAGTAGATTCAGAAGTGCCGTCTCCAGCTGCCGGTAAAATAATTGAAATAATTGCCAAGGTAAATGACACAATACCAGTGGGTGAAGTAATTGCACGGATCGGAGATATAGATGAAACAAGTTTAAATAAGAACTCGCAGGATTCAACTGATGGAATTAAACAAGATCAAACTACTAGATCTTATCCAGAAGTTCCTAATAAAATAGATCCAGTAATTAAAATGCCTGCAACTAAAAGCCGAGATAGATTTTATTCTCCCTTGGTAAAATCAATTGCAAAGGTTGAAAACATATCCCAACCTGAACTTGATGCAATCCAAGGTAGTGGAAAAGGTGGAAGGGTAAATAAAGCAGATATTCTAAAGTATATAGCCGCTAAAGATCAGAATCTGACAGCAGAAGAAACATTGGCTGGTACATTTCATAAACAGGCACCTACTAGTATGTTAGATAAAGTTGAACCAATGTCACGCATGCGTAAAAAAATTGCAAAACACATGGTTGAGTCAATAAAGACTTCTCCACATGTTTATACTACTGTTGAAGCAGATGTTACCAACTTAGTTAATATCCGAGCAAAAAATAAAGATTCATTTAAGCATCGGACTGGTGATAACCTTACTTATACACCCATGTTGTTAGAAGCATGTATTCGAGTAATCCAGGAATTCCCTATTATGAACGCTTCCATAGAGGGGAATAATATAGTTCATCATCAAAATATTAATATGGGTGTGGCAGTTGCACTTCCAGATGACAATTTGATTGTACCGGTTATTCGCTGTGCTGAAGAAAAGAACTTTCTGGGATTGGTTCGTTCAACAGTTGACCTATCTAGGCGTGCACGTGCAAAGAATTTAAATCCGGATGAAATATTCGGTTCAACATTTACTATTACTAACCCAGGTATTTTTGGCGGTCTTTTTGGGATGGGGATTATCAATCAGCCCAATGTGGGAATCTTAGCTGTAGGTTCTTTCCATAAACGTCCTGTGGTGAAGGAAACCGAATATGGAGATACTATTGTTGTGCGACATATGGTATACTTAACCCTAAGTTATGATCATAGAATTATCGATGGTGCATGTGGGACTAAATTTTTATCTAGACTGGTTGAATTAATAGAGTCCTATGATGAAAATAGAGTTAATAATTAATTAAATATGCTACAGACACCTTTAAAAAAACGAACCCGTCCAGATTGGTTGAAAATAAAGTTAAATACATCCACTGATTTTTTGCATACTCAGCAATTGATACATGATCAAAAGTTAAATACAGTATGCGAGGAAGCTCGATGTCCAAATATTTATGAATGCTGGGGTAGGCATACTGCTACTATAATGATATTGGGTAATATCTGTACACGTTCCTGTGGTTTTTGCTCAGTTAAAACAGGCAGACCAGATAAAGTAGATGCTGATGAACCAAGGCGCACCGGTGAGGCAGTTAAATCTATGCAGCTTCGTCATGTGGTAATTACCTCAGTGGATAGAGACGATCTAAAAGATGATTATGGGGCAGTAATGTGGGCGGAGACGATTCGCCATATTAAAGAATCTTCACCCAAGTGTACTGTTGAGGTGTTAACACCGGATTTTAGAAACAACAAGGATTCATATGAAATGGTGTTTAAAGCTCAACCTGATATATTTTCACATAATATTGAATGTGTAAAGCGTATTTCAACAGCAGTGCGTCCTCAATCAGACTGGGATAGGTCATTATCTATACTCAAAGCATCAGTTGATTATGGCTTGAAAACTAAAACAGGTATGATGGTAGGTCTTGGTGAAACAGATATTGAAGTTTTAGAGACTATGCAGGAATCTGCAAATATTGGAATTTCAATTTTTAACATTGGGCAGTATCTACAGCCTACAATTAATCATTTGCCTGTTGCACGCTTTGTGCATCCTGATACTTTTGCAAAGTATAAAGAAAAAGGATTGGATATGGGTTTTAGAGTTGTAGAGTCCGGACCACTAGTGCGTTCATCATATCATGCTGATGAACAAGCCAAAAAATTATAGCCATGAATATATTTATATCAAATAAGGAGAAAAATGAATTACATATCAATTAAAAAAAGCTATAGTTTAATATTTTTATTAATCAGTTTAATATTTATGGATGATTACAATCCTTTAGCGGTACAAACCTATAAACTAGATAATGGACTAACTATTTATTTAAATGAAGATCATAATACTACTTCTGTATTTGGAGCTGTAGTTGTAAGAGGAGGTGGCAAGAGAGATCCAAAAGATGCGACGGGGATAGCACATTATCTTGAGCATCTACTTTTTAAGGGTACAGATGAAATGGGTACCATTAATTATTCCGAAGAAAAAATATATCTGGACAGTATAAGGGTTAAATATGATGAATTAGGCTCCACTACAGATAAATCAGATAGATTAGCAATTCAGAAATCTATAAATAGGCTTTCAGTCAAAGCTGCTGAATATGCAATTCCGAATGAATTTGATCGTTTACTGGAAAGCATGGGAGGTACATGGATCAATGCCTTCACTAGTGATGATGTTATTTGTTATCTCAACAAGTTTCCTGGGAACCAGATTGAAAAGTGGCTTGAAGTTTATAGCCACAGATTCATAAACCCTGTTTTCCGTTTATTTCAGTCTGAATTGGAAACCGTATATGAAGAAAAAAACAGGGCGATGGATAATATGTCTAGGCAATTATTTACTACATATTTACAGAGCTTTTTTAAAGAACATCCTTATGGTCAGCAAACTGTATTAGGCTCTATAGATCATCTGAAAAACCCTTCCCTTAGTAAAATGAGAGAATATTATGATACCTATTATGTGGCAAATAATATGGCGCTAATTTTAACTGGTGATATTTATCCGGAAGATATTAAACCTCTTATAGAAGAGAAATTTGGCAGTTGGAATTCAGGGGAATTGCCTGGTCCTATTGATATAACGGAATCTGCATTTAATGGGAGGGAAAAGATAAAAAAACGTATGACACCTATAAAAGTTGGCATAATGGGTTTTAGAACAGTTCCTGCCGGACATGAAGATGAGGTGGTGATTAACCTGTGTAACCAATTACTTACCAATGAATCTAAAACTGGATTAATCGATCAATTAGCGGTTGAACGAAAAATATTAAGCGCAGGGGCTTTTAATATGGATTATGCTGATTTAGGTGCTAATAATTTCTTTTTTTTACCTAAGCTATTTTTTCAATCTCTTACCAAAGCAGAACAACTGGTTCTAGATCAGATAGAGAAATTAAAATTAGGTGATTTTGATGATGAATATTTTAATGCGGTAAAACTTACTATGATACGGCAGCATGAAGAGAATATGGAAAATATGGAAGGACGTTTATTTACATTAGTTGATACTTATGCAAAAGAAAAGTCCTGGGATGATATTGTTAATTTCCCAAAAAAGTTAAATAAAATCACTAAAAATGAAGTAGTAGAAGTAGCAAATAAATACTTTGGAAATGATTACCTGGTACTACATTCAAAAATGGGGTTCCCGAAAAAAAATAAGCTAGAGAAACCATCATTTGAAGCTGTAATTCCTAAAAATTCTGATGAGCGTTCAGATTTTGCAGTTAAGTTGGATGGTATAGATGAAGGTGAGCTTAATCTTAAATATATTGATTTTAATAAAGATGTAAAATATGGTGATATTGCAAATAATATTCACTTTTATCACACCAATAATCCTATTAATAGTATTTTTTCATTTACGCTTCAATATGGTACTGGAAATCTGGAAGATGCAAAACTTGAACAGACAGCCGAACTCTTAAATCTATTAGGTACAGATCAGTATAATTTTAAAGAGTTTAAAGGTATGCTCCAGCAAATCGGTACAACAATATCATTTAGATCTGATCGGGATTATTTTAAAGTAACTGTGAAGGGGTTTGATAAACATTTCAACCAATCTCTTATATATCTCAATGAGTTTCTTACAACAGTAAAAGGAGATGATAAAAAAATTAAGAACTTGATTGATAATGCCAAATCTGGTAGGAAGATAGAAAAAAGAGAACCTTCAACAGTTGGGAGGGCTCTTCGTGATTATGTACGGTGGGGAGATAAATCACATTTTCTAAGGCGACTTACAATTCAAGAAATTAAAAAGTCAAAATCTGAAGATTACTTAAATTCATTTAAGAATGCAATCAAATATGAGGTTGATATTTTCTATACAGGACGAGTTGATTTTGATACAGTGTTAGAGTCTATTCAAAATAATTTAACGCTCTCTGATAAACCGATTGAATCGCCATCACCTATTGATCTTGAGGTAAAAAGTTGGGATAATGATGCTGTTTATGTTGTCAATGATAAAAAAGTGGTTCAGAGTCAAATCTATTTTGGTATTAATGGTAATAGTGTTAATAATGAAAATTATCCTATTACTCAAGCATATAATAAATATTTTGGTAGGGGTATGGGAAGTATAGTTTTTCAAGAGATTCGAGAATTTAGATCGCTGGCTTATTCTTGTGGCGCAAGTTATAGTACTCCTTTTCATAATGGAAATAATGGATATTTTGGAGGATATATTGGGTGCCAAACAGATAAATCGATAGAAGCAATCAAAGTATTTAAGGATATTGCATACAATATGCCTGAAAAACCGGATCGTTTAAATCAAATACAATCAGGCTTGATAAAGAGCATTAATTCAAATCGTCCCAGTTTTAGAAGTTTCCCTATGAAGGTATCTAACTGGATCAAACAGGGCCATAGCGATGACCCACGCAAAGCACATGTTGCTTATTATCAGAATATGTCATTTAATGATATTATTAGTTTCCAGAAAGCAAATATTGCTGATAAACCAATGGTGATAACGATTCTTACTGATACTAAAAGAGTAAATACATATGAGTTGGAAGAGTTTGGAAAAGTAATTAAACTAAAAAAGAAAGATATATTAAATTAAATAATTAGCCGGTGAGTAATAAAAAGCCCATGAATATTTGGGATTTTACTAATAATATATATGACTTGTGATTTTATATAATTACAAAATTAACCTTCTCTAATTTTATTGTATTGGTATAAGTTTTACCACCGATATGAATCAATCAACTATAGAAAATAAAATTGAAACTGCTACTTTTGGGGCAGGATGCTTCTGGTGCGTAGAAGCTATATTTGAACGCCTAGAGGGTGTGATCCAAGTGGAGTCAGGATATGCTGGAGGAACAACAAAGGACCCAACTTACGAAGAAGTATGTACAGGAAAAACTGGGCATGTTGAGGTTATTCAGGTTAGTTTCGATTCAGAATCCATTAGTTATAAACAACTATTAGATATTTTTTGGAAATCGCATGACCCTACAACTCTTAATCGTCAGGGAGCGGATATAGGGACTCAATATCGTTCCGCTATATTTTATAACAACAAAATCCAGAAGAAGCATTCAGAAAAATCACGAACCTCTGTAGATTCATCAGGCATGTATACTAATCCCATTGTCACTGAAATAAATGCTCTTAAAAAATTCTATCCAGCTGAAGATTATCATCAGGATTATTACCGGTTAAATAGGCAGACACAATATTGTCAATTAGTTATTAAACCTAAATTAGATAAAATGAATAACTAGGTAAAGGAGAATTGTGGGGTTAGATTTAATTTCTATATTATTGGAATCTGTTTGGATAATGGTATAAACTCTAGCAACTTCTATTAATTTTTATTTAGGTGTAGCTTTTACTTTATTTTAATAAACTTTCTAATGAGATAGATGAATGGAGGGAATTAATGGGAATATTGGTGTTGCCATTATAGAAGTTGCTCTGCTTGTAATGATCGGTATTATTATATTTAAGGTCATTTATTTAAGGTCATTTAATTTTTAAAGAATCCTATTATTTAAACAACATGGCATTTATTATCCATGCGATACAGATCACGTTGTATATAGATGTTATTTTATTATATTTCATGATGTGTAAGGAAGGAAATAGTATAATTTGATGCGGTTAATGTTATTATTATTGGTTCTGTCTATATTATCAGCAGATGTCCGTTATCTCGATGAAGTTTTTGAGTCTGTTCAGAAAACAGAAGATGTTGTTTATGGCAATGCTCCTGATCTTCCTTTTTGGTTTTGGGTTGAATCTAATACTGTAGATATTGATTTAGATATGGATATCTATCAGCCTGAAGGAGACACTCTTTCCAATAGGCCAGTAATAATTTTTGTACATACCGGTGCTTTCTTCTCAGGACACAATGAGTTAGATGATGTTGTAGACCTTTCTATTTCTGCAGCTAAAAGGGGATATGTTGCTGTTAGTATCAACTATCGCTTGGGCCTCAATTTCTTAAGTTCTTATAGTGGAGAAAGAGCTGTATACAGGGCAGTGCAGGATGGCGGCGCTGCAATACGTTATTTACGGGAATTTCCAGAAGAATTTGGTATTAATCCCGATCAAATATTTATGTGGGGTACCAGTGCTGGTTCATTGTTAGCCCTCCACTTGAGCTATTTAGATGATAATGATCGACCTGATGCAACTTATGGAGGCGGAGGGGATCCTGATCTTGGCTGCAGTATCTGTGAAGGAAATGACTATGTTCATGATCCAAGGCCTAATGCTATAGTTAGTTGTTGGGGAGCTATTGGCCTTTTGGATTGGATTGATGCTGAAGATACAGTCCCTGCTATCATGTTTCATGGCACAGCTGATCCCATTATTCCCTTTAATTCAGGGTTTCCGTTATTGGATATTGCCTTACCAATTGTTTATGGTTCCAATCTCATTCATGATCGTTTGGATGAAGTGGGAATTTACAATGAATTATATGCTGAATCCGGACTACTACATGAGTACTGGGGTACAGTTAATGGGAATTGGCTCGGAGGTCCTAATGAATATTATTACCAAATACAAACCGATGCATATTCATTTCTTTACAACTATTTGGATTGTGGTCAAACTGATCCTTTCTCTTTATGCTTAGTTGCTGAAGGGGGGCTTAATGAAATATACTTGCAATGGGAGCATAATACATTAGCAGAATCCTATAATATTTATAGAGATGGAAATTTTGTTGGCAACATTCCTGTTTCTAATACAAATTATTTAGACGATGGTACTTTTGGGGATGAGACAGGTTGGGGTCTTGGGTATGATACAGGATATTGTTATACTATATCAGTTGTTGAAACCAGTGGGAATGAAGGTACACATTCTGATGAAGTATGTGCTACAACCCTCCCACAGTTGCAAGCTTTTTTAGATCTAGATGTTAGTCTTGCAAATGCTGAAGTCGCAGCGGTAGCCTCACCATTTGGTGATCTCACCGGGAATGGGAATGTGGATGCAGTGATTATGGTTAAAATGGTGAATTTTTTCCCTGTAAACGGCTATCAGTTTAATTTTAGCATGAATCCTGGCATTGTAGATGTAATAGCGCCAATTGATGGTACCTATATTCAGTTTGTAGGTTGTATGGAACAAGCCATGGAGATGGGAATGGATGAGGCAGCTGCAACTACGTATTGTGAAGATGCCTATGGGAGTGGTCTTCAAGCTCAAATGAGTGCTACTGGTAGTAGTGGCATGGTATTGGGTTTTGATATAAATGGTCAAAGCTCTATTCCTGTAGGATATCCAGGTGATGGAGGTCATGAAGGTAACTTATTAGCTGTTCTTGTACTAAATTCAGACTATAATGGTTCAGGATCTGAAGTTTCTGTTACAATATCTGACTTCATTGTAGCAGGTATTAATCCATTTACAGGTGGAAATGTTGCTCTCAATGCTTGTGATGCAGATCTGGATCCACTTAATGGATGTTTTGATATAGATATATTCTCAACACCTTCAGCTGACTGTGCTGGTATACCTGGTGGTTCTGCAGTAGAAGATGAGTGTGGTGTATGTGGTGGGAGTGGATCTTCTTGCATAGGCAATGAGTGTATTTTAGATGAAGGAGAAATTGGTTTCCTGGATTGCGAACTTTGTTGTTGGGATACAGGACTACTGGATTGGCTAGGAGATGGATTTTGTGATGAAATGGGAGGTTGTTGGATTGAAGGTCCCCAGTATAATTGCCCTGAACTAGGGTATGACTGTGGTGATTGCTCCAATGAATGGGATGGGAGTAATTCAGCGGGTTTATGTACTGATTTACCATGTATGCCTTTGTATGATACCAATAGTGATGGTATTATAAATATACTAGATGTCATCATGGTTGTTAATCTGATATTAGGAATTGGTGAATTGGATTGTAGTATTGACTATGATAATGATGGTATAGTTAATGTTCTTGATCTTGTGATGATGATTAATATTATTCTAGATGGGGAGTAGGAATACTGCAGAATATTCTTATCTATTTGTTACTGTTAACTGGTCTTCTGGCTCAAGTAGCACCTAATTATCAACCTTATAGTATAAAAAACCCTGATGCAGTATTGTCTACTGCACAAAGGTATTTTATTTCTGGGTCTCCTTTAAATTTCAAACAGAATGCTCAATTTACATTGCATGCGGATGTTATTGTGTACAGATTAACACTATCGCTAGATAAGCTGCAATCAGGATATCTTAAAATTACAAACTGGCAGGTTCCAGTAGGCGCAAAGCTGTTTATTTTCAATGATAATTCATCCTATACTGGGCCTTATTTGAACCTACATGTAGATGAATTTGTCAGTGGTAAATTTATTTCAGATGCAATCACTTTGGAATATGTGGTGCCTATAAACGTAATATTTTTTGGAAATTTTATTATTGAAAAAATATTACCAGAGTATAAAACTGTAGTTTCTACATCAAATTTTGATAGTAATTATAAAGTTGTTTATGATCGTGAGCGTCCTAAAATAATGGTTACCGGTTACTGGCCTCCCACTAATGAAATGGTCCGTCATTTCAGTCAGGATCCTATTTTAAACCCTGAAGGTTGGCAAGGTGACAACTGGGAAGGATTAGGATATGATGTGGTATCATTTTTCCCTGAATTTAATCCAGCAGACTGTAATAATTGTGGGCAGGGCTATGGTAACCTTGAAGTGGATTATCAGGACTTTTCACAGGATTACTGGCCCATTGTAGAAGATATACAGCCAGTAGGTATTATTACTTTCAGTAGAGGTTTCAATGATATGAGTTGGGAGTTGGAAAATCGCTTGGTGAATCGTACCAATTGGTATGATGATTATACAGCACCTTTATTGCCAACACCAAACCCTCCAGATGATACAGCCAATAGTTACTATGTCCGTTATACCAGTCTTCCCGTTGATAATATTATTAGTGCCATTTTGACTGCGCATTTAGGCTTGGACCCATATCTGGATAATACCAATGCTGGGATGTTCCTTTCTGAATTTGCTGGTTATCATGGTATTTGGTACAAGGAAGCCAATGAAGAAGACAATGAAACTCCCTGTTTTGCAGCTGGGCATATACATGTAGGAGCACAAGTGGATTGGAATACTGCTCGAGCAGCAACAGAAGTCTCAATTAGAGCATTGATTGAATATGTAAATCAGTTTATGATAGTTGCTGGTGACTGTAACAGTGATGGAGAAATTAATATATTAGATGTAGTCGCTCTTACAGGAGCTATTTTAGGGAATTTGGAATTAAGTCCAACTCAAACGGCAGCAGCCGATATGGATGGAAATGGAGAATTAAACATTCTAGATATTATTGCAATTGTCAATTTAATTCTATCAGAATAATTTTTCCCATATCAGTATGTGCCTTACCTTTATCTTTACATAGTTGACAATGAAAAAAGGTATTGTTGCAACCGGATCAAAGGAAGCTACCCAGGCAGCTATTGATATTCTTGAAACTGGAGGCAATGCTGTTGATGCTGCTGTTGCTGCAGTATTTACATCAATGACTTCTGAATTTGCCCTTACCGGGGTTGCAGGTGGTGGAGCAATGATGGTCAAGCTTGTAGGAAATGATCCATTACTTTATGATTTTTTTGTTAATACCCCTAGCCTAAAGCAAGTTAAAGAAATTGATTTTTTTAAAACAACGGTGAATTTTGGTAGTTCTACCCAGCATTTTTATATTGGGAAAGGTTCAGTAGCCATACCTGGGAATTTAGCAGGCCTAGTGAATGTTCAAAAGGAATTAGGTCGATTGCCTCTATCCGTAGTATTGGAACCGGGTATTAGCTTGTCTCGTTATGGCTATAAGATGAATAAAGAACAGGCTTATATATTTAGGATTCTCGAACCTATATTCTGTCACTCATCAGCAGCAAGGCAATTACTTTTTAAGGATAATCAGATCTTAAAGGAGGGTGAGATATTTGTTAATTTAGATCTGTCAAATTTTTTGGAAAGAGTTGCTCGTGAAGGTGCATATTTCTTTTATCGGGGTGAAATGGCTGAACTCATGGAAAAAACTTTAAGTCATGGAGGCTTAATCGATTATAATTCCTTAAATAATTATAGAGTCATACCAAGAAAACCGATTTGTACTCACTTTCAACATATGAAAATCTATTCTAATCCACCTCCTTCAGTCGGAGGTAGCCTGATTATCTTTCTTCTTAGATTATTAGAAAAAATTGGTGATCATAAATTTCCATTTTCTAAGCTTATTCATGCTATGTCATTGACAAATACTGCCAGAAATGAAGTATGTACGGATCCCAATAATGAATCGCATTACACGCAATTATTGCAAGAAGATATTATTATGCATTACATGGATATGTTCTCTAAAAAAGAATCATCTGTTGAACAACATCCTAAACAAACAAATAGAGGTTGTACCACACATGTAAGTATCATGGATAAAGCAGGGAATTGTGCATCTGTGACTACATCAAATGGAGAAGGTAGTGGATATGTTCTTCCAGGCACAGGCATTATGCTAAACAATATGCTGGGAGAAGAAGATTTAAATCCAACTGGATTTCATAATTGGAAAAATCCTCGCCGACTTGCAACCATGATGTCTCCATCCATTGTAACTAGGAAGGGGAAACCAGTGATGATTATTGGAAGTGGTGGTAGCAATCGAATACGCTCGGCTATAGTGCAGGTTTTAATCAATTATATCTATAGGGGGATGTCTCTGAAACAATCAATTGATGCACCTAGGTTTCATTTGGAAGGGGATAAGCTATACCATGAACCTGGAATCAAAATTCTGCAAGATGATATTCCCTTTGAATTTTTGTCTCATCCCTTTGACGAAAAAAACCTATTTTTCGGCGGTGTAAATGCAGTAACAATAAATGAAGGATATAGCGATCCTCGTCGGGGGGGTACATTTCAGATTACATAGTATGAAAAAGGAAACTGATAGAGCGAAACAAATTGCACTGATAGTTGAGGGAGGGGGCTTCAAAAGTGGATTTACAGCTGGAATTTTGGATAGCTTTATAATAAATAATTTTGATCCATTTCATCTTTATGTGGGTGTTTCTGGAGGAGCAATGAATCTCACATCATATATCTCTAGCCAGTATAAACGTAACATCAGTATTATTTCTTCCATAAGCAAGAATACAAATTTTTTCAGTATTATCAGATTTTTAAAAGGTGGTAATTATATGGAATTAAAATATTTACTGGATGTGACATCAAAGAAATATCCCCTTAACATAAAAAGCGCTGATAAAAACTTAATAGATTCAGATTGTAAAGTTGTGGTTACTAATTGTAAAAACGGAAGTCCTGATTATTTATCAGTTAAGCAATATGGCTGGCAGAAAACCATGGAGGCTACCGGGTCATTACCTATTGCCACCCGTGGATATTGTGAAATAGCTGGTAATAAATATATCGATGGTGGCTTAGCAGACCCTTTGCCAGTAAAACGAGTTTATGATTGGGGGTACCGAAATGTTGTTCTATTGCGTATACATCCTGAATATGTAACACCAGATTGGAAACTTGAATCACTCTATGCACCTTTATTCTACAGAGACAATCCGAAGCTTCAAGATTTGATTATGCGTAACGATAAGGTTTATGCCCGGAAACAAAAATATATTGCCAACCCACCGGATGACTTAACTATATTGCAAATTGCACCTGATTCAGCATTAAATTGTGGTGTGATCTCAAGTACAGTAGAAGAAATTTCTAGGGATTACCGCCATGGACTTGAAAAAGGAATGGATGCATTGCATAAACTACAAAAAATTATCTATTAATTAAATTATTTTCTATCTTATTATTGGGAACCCCGTGGTTCCCTTTTATTTTATATTCAATATAGTTGGTAAATTTTGTAAATGAAAAAGCAATTATTATTCTTTTATACTATTGTATTAATTGGTCAGCTTCTTTTTTCAACATCCGATGTTTCACCAAATACCTTCCTTTTTTGTCTGAAATCTGAAATACAACCTTTAGAGATATCATTAAATCGTGTTAACCTTAGTGTAGGTATAGCTGAATTAGACGATTTTTTTCAAGGGCATAATGTGATAAATATAGAGCCATGGATTAAAAGTGCTAGAGAGCTTGATCAAGATGGGGATATATTTTTAAATCGAATATATAGGGTCTATCTAGATGGCACCAAAATATTATCAAGAGATCAAATTATTATATCTATTCAAAGTTTCCCCTTTATCCTTTATGCAGAGCCTGAATATATTCGTAAACCTTATTACACTCCAAATGATCCAAAATATAATAACCAGTGCAGTATGCAAGCTGTTAAAGCAGATCTTGCATGGGATTATTGGGATATTCCAAATGAAATCCCTGGGGATAAAAATGTACTTTTGGCATCAGTAGATACAGGTGTGGACTATACCCATCCAGATTTGATTGAGAATATCTGGGTGAATCAGGGAGAAATTACATGGGCTAGTCAAGCACCTGAAGTAAATATTGATGCAGATGATTATGTCTCTGCGATAGAAATTAATAACTTTATGGCATCTCAAGGTGATTTAAATAATGATGGGAAAGTCAATTTAAGGGATATTTTTTCAGATAATTCCCCTTTTTTAGATGGTATTGATAATGATAATAATGGATTTATAGATGATCTGATTGGATGGGATTGCTCGGGATATTCTGGGCAATCAGATAACGATCCTTACCCAAAGGTTGATCCAGAAATTTTAAATAATGGAGGCTGGGCACATGGGACTCATGTGGCGGGAATTCTAGCTGCAACTACTGATAATGAAATTGGTATAGCATCAACTGTATTTAATGGAAAGATATTAAGTGTGAAATCTGCAAGAGAAAATGGTGAAGATATCAATGAACCAAATATCCATGATGGTTTTGATGGTATTACCTATGCAGCCCAAGTAGGTTTTTATGCTGGGTTTCGTACCATTATTAATAATAGTTGGGGTGGTAGTAATAGTAGTAGTTCTGAAATAGCAGTAATCAATAACGCTTATAATACTTATGGAGCAATTATTGTTTCAGCAGCAGGAAATGGAGATGAAGATGCAGATCAACAAGAATATGCTGCCCATTATCCTGCTAGTTATGAGAATGTTGTATCTGTTTGTGCTGTGAATTGTACTGGCTATTGGGGACATTGGGCTACATATCACAGAACTGTTGATTTAGCTGCTCCTGGTGATGGAATTTATAGTACAATTTTAGATGGCGAATATCATTATTTCGATGGTTCTTCCATGGCTAGCCCAAATGCTGCCAGTGTCATGGGGTTAGTCTGGTCATTTTATCCTGAATGGTCCAATGAAGATATTATAAATATGACTTTACTATCAGCAGATTCTTCCATTTATGATATTAACCCTGAATACATTGATTGTAATGGGAATGAGGGGGAGTATTGTTTAGGTGCAGGGATGGTTGATGCTCATCATGCAATCGGTAAGGGATTCTCACCCAATATTCACCCGAGTATTTATAATTTTATCGAAATTATTGGAGATGGAGACGGTGTAGTAAACCCTGGTGAGACTGGATATTTAACTATTTTACTTAATAATAAACCTGGTTGGGCTAATGCAGAAAATATGTCTGTTATATTATCAACTGAAAATTTAGATATAACAATAATTGATGGTGCCTCTAATTATGGTAATATCTTATCTGGCGACTCCCTGAATAATTTAAATGATAAGTTTGAAATTGAATTATCGGAAGATATAGATTTTGGTGCTGTGATATTTAGATTACATATAATGGCAAATAATAGTGACTACAATTATAGTCAGACTATTGAATACACAAATATAACAGTTTCCATCAACCAAGCTGGTTTTCCGGTTCCAACCTCAGAATTGCGTTCTAGCCCTCTAGTGATTGATTTGGATGGTGATGGGAATCAGGAAATCATAATTGGTGATAATAATGGTTTTGTACGTATCTATAATTCTGATGGTAGTGAAGTTCAGAATGCTACTTTTCCATTTGATACAGGCAATCAGATTTGGGGATCTGCAGCTGCTGCAGACTTAGATAGAGATGGGTATACAGATTTTGTGATTACTTCCAAGTCTAAACACCTATATATATTTGATCAGAACGGCCTTAAGACAGATTATAATGCCAACAAATATTTAATGGGCACTCCTGCTCTTGGTAACTTGGATGATGATGATGACCTGGAAGTGGTCATCGGTGGCTATAGTTCACCTTCAAGTAGCAATTCTATCTTTGCAATCAATCCTGATGGCAGTGATGTAGATGGTTTTCCATTGATTTTAGGTGAAAAAACTAAGGCAGGGCCAGCTCTTTCTGATTATAATGGCAATGGAAGAGATGACATCGTGGTAGGTACGGATGATGATAATATTTATCTTATTTATGATGATGGAACTATAGCCCCCGGTTTTCCTTATACCACCGGTGATAAAATGCAGGCAGCGCCAATAGTGATAGATGTAGATGGAGAGAAAATTATCTTTGCAGGATCTAATGATAATAATCTATATGCTGTAAACAGTGACGGCAGCTTAAGGTTCAGTATCCAGACTGGTGACAAAGTTCAGTCATCTCCATCCTTTTTAGACTATAATGGTGGGCAGTATATCTTTTTTGGTTCCAATGATGATATGATTTATGCTGTTGATATTGATGGGAATGCTCTTAATGGTTGGCCTCTTGAAGTCAATGGTGCAATTGGTGGTTCAGTGGTATTTTCAGATTTGGATAATGATAATAATCCTGAGATTGTAGCTGCTACAGAAACAGGAGATATTTTGGCATTGCACTTGGATGGTAGCTATGTAACATATTTCCCAATTGCAAATAATTTTCCATCTTCCGGTTCACCGATGGTAATTGATTTAGATGGTGATAGTGATCTTGAAATCCTGACTGGTTCTGGTAGCAATCTCTTTGTGGCAGATATCAAATATCCCGGAAACACTGATAATTACTGGAATATATATAGAGGGGGT
>Ga0187827_10000578_pt1 | contig 57457 bp, 51 predicted proteins | sample ETNtaG_39_FD_167969 | JGI IMG/M metagenome (GOLD analysis project Ga0187827, IMG submission 167969) | Marine microbial and viral communities from oxygen minimum zone, Eastern Pacific Ocean - ETNP2014_SV_150_PacBio MetaG (Illumina Assembly) | ecosystem: Environmental > Aquatic > Marine > Hypoxic...
TACCAAAGACGGTATTACATCACTTCAAATGGACATTAAGATTACTGGAATTACATTTGAAATAATGGAGCAAGCATTGAAACAAGCAAAAGATGGAAGAATTCACATCTTGGGTGAAATGAATAAAACTTTAAACAAATCAAGAGATGGTCTTGGTAAGCACACTCCAAAGATGGAAAAAATAACTGTAGATAAAAAAGATATTGCTACTGTAATTGGAAAAGGTGGTGCAACTATAAGAGAAATAGTTGAAAAATCTGGAGCTAAAGTTGATGTCAACGATGAAGGAGTGGTAACAGTTGCTGCACCAGATGAAGAATCTAGAAATATAGCTTTACAAATTATTAAAGACTTAACAGCCAAAGCTGAAATGAATAAAATTTATAATGGAAAAGTTATAAAGATTATGGAGTTCGGAGCTTTTGTTAATTTCTTGGGAAAACAAGATGGTCTTGTTCATATATCAGAACTTGCTAACAAAAGAGTTGCTAAGGTTACTGACGTTGTAAAAGAAGGTGACACAGTAAAAGTTAAAGTCATTGGCTTTGATAGAGGTAAAGTTAAATTATCTATTAAACAAGCAGCTATTTAATTAATTTTAGGGGCACCTGGCAACAGAACGCCCCTTTATTTATTCTTCTTTTTTTCTTTCTTCAGTTTTCTTTTTTCTTTTAAAGAAAGTTTAGGTTTTTTCATTACACTTGCATCTTTAAATGATTTACCGCTATATCTTTTCGACATATTATTAAGTAATATTTTTTGGATCTGGCATCCCTACTTTATTGTATCCTGCATCAACATAGTGAATTTCACCAGTAACACCACCTCCCAGATCACTTAATAGGTATAAAGCTGAGTTTCCAACATCATGAATATCTACGTTTCTTTTTAAAAATGAATGGTCTTCATTCCATTTATATAAGAATTTTGCATCACCTATTGCAGATGCCGCTAAAGTTTTAATTGGTCCAGCGCTTATTGCATTTACTCTAATGCCTTTTGCCCCTAGATCTCGTGCCAGGTATTTAACGCTTGCTTCAAGCGCAGATTTACAAACACCCATTACATTATAATTTGGAATAGCTTTATTAGACTCATAAGTTAATGTAAGCATACTTCCACCTTTATTCATTATTTTAGAGGCCTCTTTTGCAACCTCAGTAAATGAAAAGCATGAAATCAACATACTTCTTAAAAAATTTTCTCTAGTAGTATTTAAATATTCTCCCGATAGTTCAGATTTATCTGAAAAGGCAACTGCATGAACAACAAAATCAATTTGACTCCATTTTGATTTTATATCTTCAAAAAGTTTTATAACTTCTTCTTTATTTTCAACATCACAGCTAAATGTTATATTTGAATTTAATTTTTCTGCTAAAGGAATTACTCTTTTTTTTAAAGCATCGCCCAGATAGGTAAATGCTAATTCTGCTCCAGTCTCAGCTAATTTTTGAGAAATACCCCAAGCAATAGATCTTTCATTAGCAACTCCCATGATTAATCCTTTTTTACCTTTCATTAAACTCATAAATTAAACCTTTTCAAAAACTAAAGTTGCGTTAGTTCCTCCAAATCCAAAACTGTTAGACATAATAGAATTTAAAGTTATATCTTTTTCAACTTTTGTAACTATTGGATATTTTTTTGCTTCGTCGTCCATATCAGTTATATTTGCAGAAGCTGAAATAAAGTTATTTTTCATCATGATTAGACTATAGATTGCCTCATGTGCAGAAGTAGCTCCTAAAGAATGTCCTGAAAGCGATTTAGTAGAGCTTATTTTTGGTTTATAATCTTGGAAGATCTCACCAACTGCTTTTAATTCAGTAATATCTCCCACAGGGGTTGAAGTTCCATGTGTATTTATATAGTCAATCTTATTTTTTGCTGTACTAAGAGCCATTTTCATACATCTTACAGCTCCTTCTCCGGAAGGTGCTACCATATCATAACCATCAGAAGTTGCACCATAACCTGTTAATTCAGCGTAAACTTTGGCACCCCTTGCTTTTGCGTGTTCATATTCTTCTAAGACTAAAACACCTCCTCCACCCGATATAACAAAACCATCTCTAGTTTTATCATAAGGTCTAGAAGCTTTTTCGGGAGTATCATTATATTTTGAAGATAAAGCTGTCATTGCATCAAACATAGCTGTTAATGCAAAGTGAACTTCATCACTACCTCCTGCAAAAATTATTTTTTGTTTTCCTAATTGTATTAACTCCATAGCATTTCCAATACAGTGTCCACTAGTAGCGCAAGCAGAACTTATTGTGTAGTTAACTCCTTTTATTTTAAAGGGAACTGCTAGTGTTGCGGATGCAGTGCTTGACATAGTTCTTGGAACAATAAATGGTCCCATTTTTTTTGGATTTTTTTCTCGAGTTTTATCGGCTGCTAAGATAACATTTTGTATCGAAGGTCCACCAGAACCCATAATCATGCCTGTTGAAATATTACTTACATCTTTTTCTTCTAATCCCGAATCTTTAATAGCTTCAGCCATAGAAATATAATTATATGCCGAGCCTGGACCCATAAACCTTATAAATTTTCGATCAACATAGTCTTCAATTTTAATATTTGGTTTACCGTGAATATTGCTTTTTAAGTTATATTCTTTGTATTCTTCAGAAAATGTTATTCCAGATTTTGAATTTAGTAATGATTGATAAACTTCTTCTTGATTGTTTCCTAAACAAGACACAACACCAATACCTGTTACTACAACTTTTTTCATTATTTGAACAATCCTACCTTCAAATTTTCAGCTGAATATATTTCTTTTCCATCAGATTTAAGAATACCATTTGCCAAACCTACTGTGGTTCCTTCTTTTATTATAATTCTTTTCATGTTTATTTCATAGCTAGCTAATTTAATATTTTTTAATACTTCTCCAGTAAACTTTACAGCATTAACGCCCAAAGCTCTTCCTTTACCAGGATTTCCAAGCCAACCTAAATAGAAACCAACTAATTGCCACATTGCATCTAATCCTAAACAGCCTGGCATAACTGAATCGTCTTTAAAATGACATTCAAAAAACCATAAACTATCTTTTATGTCTAGTTCAGCTTTAACTAATCCTTTTTTATAATTACCTTTGTTTTCGCTAATTTCTGATATTCTGTCAAACATCAACATTGGAGGAAGAGGAAGTTTTGCATTTCCCGGTCCAAAAAGCTTACCATTTCCACAGTCAATTAATTCTTCATATTTATATGATGATTTTTTATTCATATTTAGAATGATTATATATATAATTGTATTAAAAAATGAAAATTCCACAAGTAACATTTAGAACTAGAATAGACGACAACCAGTCATTAGGCGGCGGTTGTGCTATTGGCGGAGAATGGAAAGACATTACCTCCAATGACTTGTTTAAAGGCAAAAAAATTGTTCTATTTTCATTGCCCGGAGCATATACACCTACTTGTTCTTCGCAACAAGTGCCTGGGTATGAAGATAAATATGAAGAGCTAAAAAAATACGTAGATGAGGTTTATTGTTTATCAGTAAACGATTCATTTGTAATGAATGCTTGGTTTAGAGATCAAAAAATATCTAAAGTAAAACCAATTGGAGATGGAGAAGGCAAATTTACAAAAGAAATAGGCATGTTAGTTAACAAACCCAAACAAGGATTTGGTATGAGGTCATGGAGATATTCTGCATTTATTGACAATGGTAGTGTTGTTAAAATGTTTGTCGAAGTTGGAAAAAATGATGAAAGTAATGATAATGATCCATTCAAGGTCAGTGACGTCAATACAATGTTAAGCTACTTGAAAGATAAGTAAAAAATAATAAAACATCATCAGCTTAATTTATTTTAAAATTCCCCACACTTTTTCACTTTTAACCCATCCAGTATAGTTTTCAGTTTTTACTCTGCACCATTTTAATTTACACTTTTTTACTAACAAGAGTCTCCCAAATGAAATTTTCGCTATTGGCTTTGAATATTTTGTTGGTTTAGAAAATAATATTTGATCTTCTAATAAAATAAATGATTTGTTTTTTCTTAGTTGAGAAGTATGAATCCAACCACTATTATTTTTAAAATCAATTATTCTTCTAAAATTTTCCTTTTTATCTATAACCTTAACAGGCAAAAATTTTTTATTATAAATATACTTAATTGGAGAATTAAGATCAGGTCCATATCTAACATTAACTTTTTTATTTTTTAACATTAAAAAATAGTTATTTTCTGCAAATGCAAGCTTAGTGAAAGAGAAAGTTAATAAAAAAAAAATTAAAACTACTCGCATAAACATTTTTTCTTTTTTTTGAATATTACTTTTCTGAAATTGAGCGTTAATAAATTTAAAATTAAAATACAATTATTTAGATCTTTTCCAATTTTCAATATTTTTTTCAAAACTTCATTGGCCTGAATATTTCCAATAATCCCAGCTACTGGACCCATAATTCCTTCTGCTTCACAATTTAATATTTTGTCAGATGGTTCAGATTGATAAAAACATCTTAAACACGGAGTTTTTTTGTCTTTAAAATTAAATGTAAAAACATGTCCATCAAATTTGCTTATAGCTCCTACAATTAAAATTTTTTTACGTTTAATTGAATATTTATTAAGTAAAAATTTTGTTTTAAAGTTATCAGATCCATCAACTATAATATCAAAGATTTTAATTATGTTATTTAAATTTTTATCAGTAGCTTTTTTTTTATAAGTTTTTATTTTTGTAAAAGGGTTTATTAATTTGATTTTTTCTTTTACAACGTCAGCTTTATATTTACCTATATCTTTTGAATTATATAAGTTTTGTCTGTGAATATTTGAGAGACTAATTTTATCAAAGTCGACAATACCGATAGTACCTACACCTGCTCTACTTAAATAATCTGCTATTGGACAACCTAATCCGCCAGCACCAACTATTAATACTTTTGAGCTAAGAATTTTTTTTTGACCAACAGCTCCAACGTCTTTAAGAACAATTTGTCGTGAATATCTTTCAATGTGATTTTTATTTAAGTTATTTTTCATTTTCCAGTAGATCCAAAGCCGCCAGATCCTCTCACAGTTTCTGGTAGATCATCTATTTCTTCAAAATCTATTTTTAAAACTGGCATCAGAATCATTTGAGCTATTCTGTCTTGGTTATTTATAATAAATTCCTTTGAACCATGGTTGAATAATATTACTTTTAATTCTCCTCTGTAATCACTATCTATTGTTCCTGGTGTATTTAAAATGCTGATGTTTGATTTTGCTGCAAGTCCTGATCTAGGTCTTATCTGTATTTCAACATCACTTGGAATTGCTATAGATATTCCAGTTGGAATTAAAGCAGAGCTATTTGGAGCAATTTTAACAGAGTTTTCTATAAAAGCCATTACGTCCATGCCCGAAGAACCTTCTGTTTTATATGTTGGTAATTGAACTTTTGGATTAAGCTTTTTAACTAAAACTTTTACCATTGAATTAGTTTAAGTGAGAAATAACTTTTTTTACTATACTGTCTGCTAAAAGCGATTTTTTCATTTTTGGAATTTTTTCATATTTCATATTTTTATAAAAAATTGAAACTTCATTAAAGTCAGAATCAAACCCAATAGTAGGATCAGATACGTCATTGGCAATTATCCAGTCACAGTTTTTTTCATGTAGTTTTTTTTTAGCATATTCATTTAAATTGTTCGTTTCTGCTGCAAAGCCAATTACCAATTTAGGTCTGAGTGAATTATGTTTAGATATATGGCTTAAAATATCGATATTTTTTTCTAAATTTAAATTTATACCTTCTTTTTTTTTTATTTTATATTTTTCTTTATTTTTTATTTTAAAGTCGCTAACTGCAGCCGAAAAAATGGCTACATCTGTAGGAAGACAATCCAAAATAGCATTAAACATTTCTTCTGCAGAATTGACATTAATTTGATTTATTTCAGAAATTGGCTCTAAATTTGTAGGACCAGAAATTAAAGTAGTTTCAAATCCATTTTTTTTTAGTGATTTTGCAATTGCATGACCTTGTTTTCCACTAGATCTATTTGATATATATCTCACAGGGTCAATATATTCATGAGTTGGACCTGCAGTAACTAAAGCTTTGAAATTATTATTTTTTTTTAAGTTAAAAAAATACTGCTCTATACTACTAACTATATCTGTTGGTTCAGTCATTTTTCCTTGACCATATTCACCACAAGCCATATCACCAATCTCTGGTCCAATAATTTGATAACCAAAATTCATTAAATTTTGTAGATTTTTTTTTGTTGATGGATGTTCCCACATTCTAACATTCATAGCGGGCACCAAAAAAACATTCTTATTAGAAGCTAATATTACTGTCGACGCCAAATCATCAGAAGAACCAGTGCTCAATTTAGAAATTGTATTTGCAGTAGTTGGCGCAACTAAAATTAGATCACTCCATCTTGATAAAGATATATGGTCCATTTCAGATTCATTTTCATGACTAAATAAATCATCATAAACTTTTTCTTGTGAAAGTGACGCCACAGACAAAGCAGTGACGAATTCTTTGGCACTTTTTGTGAGAATGGTTTTTACGCTAGCCCCTCTTTTTTTTAGTAATCTTATAATTTCAAGACTTTTATAAGCAGAAATTCCTCCACAAATAACCAATAATATTTTTTTATTTTCAATATTGTTCATAAAAAGAGAATTAAAATACTAATAGTCCTAAAATTACAAGTAATAATAACCCAATTACCGTCTGATTTCTTAGAGTTATCATTTCTGATTTTTTTTCATTTAAAGCCAAATAAGACTTTGAACTTTGTGGGATTTGACCACTTGCTAAATATGTAAGGGCTTGATTTGCTTTATCCATAATTTCGGGAAGTTCTGGCAATCGTTTAATTGCCTCAGTAGTGTTTTTTAAAGTTTCAGTTAAAGAATTTATAGGATCTTTTGTTTCTTTAAGCCAATTTTCTAAAACAGGTCTAGAAGTTTCCCATATATTCGTTTCAGGATTTAATTTTCTTGCAACTCCTTCCACTACCACCATAGTTTTTTGCAGCAATAATAATTGTGGTTGTGTTTGCATATTATATTTTTCTGTTATTTCAAATAATTGTTTTAGCAAATTACCACCAGATATATCTTTTACTGATTGTCCAAAGATTGGCTCACCTATTGATCTTAGTGCTTGTGCAAACTCATCTATAGAAACATTTTTTGGAACTAATCCTGCAACCACATGTACTTCGGCAACTTTTTTATAATCTCTTTTGACAAATCCAAACAATATTTCTGCTAAATATCTTTGATTTAATTTATCTAATCTTCCCATTATACCAAAATCAATAGGTACAATTTCTCCATTTTCGTTTACAAACAAATTACCCTGGTGCATATCTGCATGAAAAAAACCATCTCTAATAGCATGTCTTAAAAAATGTTGTATAACGTCTGAAGCAAGTGTTTTTGTATCAATATTTCTTTTATCTAATTCTTCTTTTTCTCTAATTGAAATTCCATCTATCCACTCTAATGTTAATACATTTTCACTTGTAAAATTCCAAAATATTTTTGGAACAATAAAACCTGCATCATTTTTTGTATTTTCTAAAAATTCATTTGCCGCAGAGCCTTCAAATCTTAAATCTAATTCAAGATTTGTTATTTCTTTTAGTAAAAAAATAACTTCAACAAGTTTTAATCTTTTAGTTTTTTTTATTGTTCCTTCAATTAAAAAAGCTAAGAGCATCAAAGCGTCAATTTCATCGTTAAAAACTTTTTTTATGTTTGGTCTTAATATTTTGATCGCTATATCTTTTATTGTTCCATCATCATTCAATTGAGCTTTATGTACTTGTGCTATTGATGCTGCAGCCACTGGTTCGCTCATATTAAGGAATAAATTATAATTATTTTCTCCAAGCTCATTCTGGATAATTTTTTTTGCTTTATCGGTTGGGAATGGAGGAAGTTTATCTTGAAGATTTTCTATTTTTTTTGCAATTTCATTACCAATTATATCAGGCCTTGTAGACAAAAATTGTCCAAGTTTAATAAAAGTTGTTCCCATTTCTTGAATTGAATTACACAACTTTTCTTCCTCATTTATATTTTTGTTATCTAATTTGTTTGAGGCGGCAAAAGAAAACGACAATATATAAAAAAAGAATTTAACTGTTTTTGGAACTTTATGAAATTTTGAAACAATATTTAGGACATCTGACTGAGCTACTTTTCTTGCAATTTTAAATAGTGTTAAAATTTTTTTTATCATTATATTTTCCAACCAGAGTGCATAGCAACAATGCCACCACTTAAATTTCTATACTCACATTTAGCAAAATAGTTTTTTTGCATTAATTCAATTAATTCATCTTGATTAATAAAGTTTTCTATACTTTCAATCAGATATTCGTATGGCTCTTTTTTACCAATAATCATTTTTCCTATATAAGGAATGAGCTTGTTATATTTTTTGTACAAATTATTGAAATAAACATTTTGTACTTTTGAAAATTCTAAACATAAAAATCTACCACCTGGTTTTAAAACTCTATAAGCCTCTTTTAAAGATTTATTAATATTTTTTGTATTTCTAAGGCCAAAACTTATACAATAATAATCAAAACAATTGTTAGGTGCAGGAATTTTTTCAGCAATTCCTTTTTTCCAAGATATATTCTTATTTTTTTTTAATCTTTCTTTTCCTTTTTTTATCATTTTTGAATTGGGATCAACAAATAGCACCTTTCCTTCATAGTTTGTATTTTCTAAAAAAAGTTTTCCCAAATCTCCGGTTCCACAGGCCATATCAATTAATTTTTTTTTTGGAAAAGGTGCCATCCAATTGATCAAATCTTTTTTCCATAATCTATGGATTCCAAAGGACATAAAATCATTCATTAAGTCATATTTGTCATATACTTTATCAAATACGTTTTGAACTAATCCTTTTTTATTTTGAAGATATTGCTGCATGGTAAAAAAAATATTTATATGTGATAATATAATAGGAAATGCCAGAATTACCAGAAGTTGAAGTTATAAAACAGTCGTTAGATAAGAAGATAAAATTTCAAAAAATTAATAAAGTGTTAGTAAGAAACAGAAATTTAAGACTTAAAGTTCCAAAAAATTTCGAACTTTTTTTAAAAAATAAAAAAATCAATAAAATTTCAAGAAAATCAAAATATCTAATATTTAATTTAAGCAACGATACTTTTCTAATAATTCATCTAGGAATGTCAGGAACTATACATTTAGTTAGCAATAGAAATAATAATAATACTAATACAAGTTTTTATGGTTCTTTAAACTTGCCAACAAAACATAATCATGTTGTATTTTTTTTTAAAAAATATCAATTAATTTATAATGATCCGCGAAGATTTGGATTTATTAAAATTATTAAAAATAAAAAAAATTTAGAATTTTTTTTTAACAAGATTGGTCCAGAACCTTTAAATAAAAAATTTAAAACAAGGTACATATGTAATTATTTTAAGGGAAAGAAAAAATGTATAAAAAGCTTTTTGTTAGATCAAAAATTTGTTTCAGGAATTGGTAATATTTATGCTAGCGAGATACTACATTATTCTAAAATTAAACCTTTTAGACAAGCAAAAAAACTTTCCAAAATAGAAATAAAAAAAATCAAATATTTTTCACAATTTGTGTTGAATAAGGCTATACAAAAGGGTGGATCAGCTATTAGAGATTTTAAAAATGTGAAAGGCAAAAATGACAATTATCAAAATGAGTTTAAAGTTTATCAGAGAGAAAACTTAAATTGTTTAAATAAATTCTGTTATGGAAAAATTAAAAAAAAAATTATTTCAAAAAGATCAACTTTTTTTTGTAATAGCTGTCAAAATTAAACAATTATTTTATTGACCAGTTTATATTCTGCCGTTATATAACTTGCTCTATGCCAAATACAAAATCAGCTATTAAAAGAGTTAGAAGAATATTAAGGCAAACAGTTGTCAATAAAACTAGAAAAAATAGGTTTAAAAATGCAATAAAAAAAATGAATTCTTTACTGGATTCAAAGAAAAAGAAAGAAGCTTTGGCATTTTTACCTAAATTAAATTCAGAATTAATGAAGGTTGCAAAGACTGGAATTATAAAAAAGCAAAATGTGTCAAGAAATATTTCTAGAATTACAAGAAAAATTAACGCACTTTAAGAAATAAAAAATTAAATTTTTATCAAGCTATGGTTGATATTTTTTTGACTACTTTAAGTTGATTTAAATAATGCCAATTTACAACTTTAAATATTTACACTAAATATAAAAAATTATTATTTTTATATACAATATATAGATTTTTTTTATGAATATTTTTATTTAAAATCTTTAAAAATTTTTTATTATCCAATTAATTGATTCTCTCATAGATTTTATTTTTTTTTTCTTTTATATTTTTTTTTTTTTTATAAAAAAAAAAATATTTATTGCATAATTTTTTTTTTAGTCTTAATTGGTTTTTATCAATTCAAATGAAAAATAATATTTTACAACAAAAAACAGATAATTTTATTTCAAAAAAATTAGATTGGTCTCTTATACAACAAGAAATGAAAAATAAATTTGGACAAGAAATTTATGAAAGCTGGATAAAAAAAATAGAATTTGTAAATGAATTTAATGATTATATTTTAATTTCCGTATCTACAAGATTCATAAGAGACTGGATTACATCGAGATATTTAGATCAGATTTTGCAATTAGTTAAATCAAATAAGAAAAATATCAGTAGGATAGAATTTATTATTAGAAATTTAGAACCCAAAAAAGAAAATGATATAAAAAAATATAATTATGCAGTAAACGAAAATGTATCATTTATAAAAGATAGTTATTTAAAATATAATAGAATTGATCCCAACAAAACATTTGATAATTTTATATTAGGATCTAGCAATAAGCTTGCTTTCGAAGCTTCAAAGAAAGTATCGCAAGATATTTCTCATTATAACCCTTTATATATTTATAGTGAAGTAGGGATGGGTAAAACGCACTTATTAAACGCAATAGGTTTAAGCTTAAAAGATAATAACAGTGTTATGCTTATTCCCGCAGAACGATTTATGTATCAATTTGTTAAATCAATAAAATTAAATGAAATGGTTAAATTTAAAGAGTATTTTAGAAATGCAGATATTTTACTTATAGATGATATTCAATTTATGAACGGAAAAGAAGCAATGCAGGAAGAATTTTTTCATACATTTAATGCATTATTAGATAAAGGTTCACAAATAATAGTTTCAGCTGATCGACCTCCCAATAAATTGTCTAGAATTCAAGATAGAATAAAGTCAAGATTTTCAGGTGGTCTTGTTGTAGATATACAAAGTCCAGATTTTGATCTTAGAAATAGTATTGTTAAAAAAAAATATGAAGAATTAAGAATTATTAATTCCGACCAATTTAAAATTTCAGATGAAGTACAAAGATTCATAAGCACAGAAATTAGAACAAATATAAGAGAATTGACTGGAGCATTAAATAGAATTGTTTCCTATTCAAGAATTTATAACAAAACTGCAAGTTTATCAGAAGCAAAAATAATATTGAGAGATTTATTAAATATATCCGAAAATAAAGTAACGATTGATTTAATTCAATCAACGGTGTGTAAGTTTTTTAAAATTAGTAAAAATGAAATGCTTTCTTCTAGACGATCTAGATATCTTGTTAGACCTAGACAGGCAGCAATTTACTTAACAAAAATACTTACTTCGAAATCATTACCAGAGATAGGTAGGGAATTTTCAAATAGGGATCACACAACAATAATTCATTCAGTAAAAACGATCGAAAAATTAATTAAAGCGAATGCTGAATTAAGTGGTAATATAGATAATATAAAAAACAAAATATTATACAACAGACAGAATGAAGTTTAGTGTAAATCAACAAGACTTACAAAAATCACTAAATTATTGCCAAGGTGTAATTGAAAAAAGAAGTACTTTGCCTATTCTTTCAAATATATTGTTAGATGCGAGCAATTCTAAATTAACAATTACTGCAACCGATCTTGATTTAATATTTATTAATGAGATAAAAGATATTGAAATTTTTGAAGAAGGAAAAACTACAACAACTTCTTCAATTTTATACGATATTATAAGAAAATTTTCACCTGGGAAAAAAATTAATTTTTCATTTGGTGGTGAAAATAAGCTTGAATTAGAATCTGAGAAATCTATTTTTCATTTAAACTGCATTGGTTCGTCTGAATTTCCAATTACAGATGAAAATTTTAACGAAAATCAATTTTCTATCAAAGCAAAATCTTTGCTTAAACTATTGAACAAGTGTAAATTTTCAGTATCAAATGATGAAACAAGACACTATTTAAGTGGTATTTTTTTTCATCAAACTCAGATTGAGGGTAAGAATTTTCTTACAGCAGCTTCTACAGATAGTCATAGAATGTCAATATCAAAGATAAGATTAAACAATAAAATTGATTTTGAACCAATAATATTACCAAAAAAAACGATTTTTCAATTAGGTTCTTTATTAGAAGATTTTGAAGGTGATGTAAAAATTTCAAATATTAAGTCTAAAATAAAATTTGATTTAAATAATAGTGTTTTAATTTCTAAATTAATTGATGGTAAATTTCCAAACTACATTCAAGTTATACCAAAAAATAATCAAAAAAAATTAGAAATTGATCTTAATTTATTTTCAAATTCAGTTGATAGAGTTGCTTCGGTTTCACTAGATAAAAAAGATGGAGTTAAGTTCAATTTAACAAAGGACAAATTAAATTTATCGGTTAACAATGCTAATAGCGGAGATGGAAAAGAAAGTTTAAATGTAAAATTTGATCATGAGTTAGATATCAGCTTTAATTCAAGGTATTTATTAGATGTGGCTTCTCAACTTGATGGAGATAAAATAGAAATGTTTCTTAATGAAACTGGTTCTCCAGCATTAATAAAAGATCCTTCAGATTTTGATAGTATATTTGTGGTTATGCCTATGAAAGGTTAATTAATTTTATCCAATTCAGAATAGATATTACTTTCTAATATATTTAAAAAATCATTTTTATTTAAACCAGAGTTTATTGGTTTTAAAATTGAAATACTAATTGTTCTATTACTTGATAAAGATTGATTTTTTGGCCAAACAAATCCTGAATTAATTGCTATTGGTTGACACTTCACTTTTAAAGTTTCATAAATTCTACCGGTTCCTTTTTTAAACTTTGGTCTTTCAGATGGTAGCACACGTGTTCCTTGAGGAAATATAAGCAGAGGTCTATTTGAATTATTAACTGAATTTAATATTTTATCAAAAAATCCTAAATTTTCTTTTGTAGTTTTATTTCTATCAATTGATATTGAGCCAATTTTTTTTAGATAAAGTCCAAAAATTGGAATTTTTAGAAGTTCTTTTTTTAATATAAAAATTGGTGAATTAAATATAGTTTGCAAAAAAAATGTTTCAAACATTGATTGATGAGAACATGCTATAAAAAATTTTTCATTATCTATTATATTTTCTTTACCTATTATATTTGTCTTAACTGATAAAAAAATTTTTAAGCAAAATTTTGCCCAGTATCCCATAATTTTACCACCTATTAATGTAATTTTCTGGGGCAAAACCAATGCTGGAAGAAATAATATACAAACACTAACAATTCCAGAGAAAAAAAAAATTTTGAATAATATATTTCTAATCATTTAACTTAATATCTAAATTAGATCACTAAGCTTTTGTCTACTTCTAATAATTTGTACTCTTGAGTTTTTAACAAGAATTTCAGCAGGAAATGGTCTTACATTATAGTTTGAAGCAAGAGACATTCCATAAGCACCCACATCACAAATTATAATCAGATCTTGTTCTTTTAATAACTGAAATTTGTTTAATGTTAAAAATTTATCTGTGCTTTCACATATAGGTCCAACAAATTCAATTTTCTTATGTAAAATTCTTCTATTTTTTATTGATGGAATTATTTGATGGTTTGCTCCATATAAAGCCTTTCTCATAAAATCATTCATAGCTGTATCAAGAATTATAAAGTTTTTGTTTTTATTTTTTTTTATATAAATAATCTTTGATATTAATATTCCTGAATTTCCTATAATAGACCTTCCTGGTTCAAAAATAATTTTAGAATTATGTTTTTTCAAAAAAATGTTAATTAAATTGTTAAAAACTTTGAAATTAAAATTTTTATTATTTTTTTCATAGGAAATTCCTATTCCTCCTCCCAGGTCTATAAATTTAAATCTATAACCTGTTTTATTTATTACCTTATCAATAACTTTTAACATCTTTGCATAAGGTTTATGACTAAGAATTTGACTGCCTATATGAACACTCAAACATTTTAATTCGAGAAATTTTGACATTTTTGAATATTTTACAAGATTAATAAATTCATTTTCATTAACTCCAAATTTATCACCTTCTTTTCCTGTAGAAATTTGTTTTAATGTTTTTGAACTAGTATTTGGATTTAATCTTATTCCTATATCGACCTTCTTTTTTTTTAGTTTTGCTATTTTTTCAATAATTAAAAGTTCATTTTTAGATTCTACGTTAATTAATAAAATGTTCTTATTTATTGCATATTCTAACTCCGAATATGTTTTGCCAACTCCTGAGAAAACTATTTTTTTTGCTTTAATTCCTGCTTTTAGGGATTTCATCATCTCACCTTTAGAAACAACATCAGCTCCTAGTCCTAAATTCTTAATTTCCTTTAATATTTTTATATTTGAATTTGATTTGACTGAAAAACAAATTAAAGGATTAATTTTTTTAAAATTATTTTTATAATTGTTAATATTATTTTTTATTTTTAAATAAGAATAGCAATATAATGGAGTTTTAAATTTTTTAGAAAGTTTTTCAGTTGAAATGTTTTCAACGTAAAAAAAATTTTTTTTATAATTCATTTATTTTTAAAATATTTATTTTCAACTGGCTTGCCATCTATCATAGGATTGCCTTTTTTACCACACGAACTAGCAACAATTAATAAGCACACTATTATTATTATTTTTTTCATCATTTATAAATCTTTTTGTATTTTTTTATCATTTTTTTTATATTATTGAATGACGTTCCTCCAAAAGATTTTTTTGAATTAATTGAGTTTTTTAAGTCAAAAATATTTAAAATATTACTTTTCAAACCAGGTTCGATTTTTTGTAGATCTTTTAACTTTAATTCGTTTAATTTTATTTTTTTTCTCTCAGCATAATTAACTATGTTTGCTGTTATTTGATAAGATTTTCTGAATGATTTTCCATGATATTTTACTAAATGATCAGCTAGATCGGTTGCTGTAACAAATCCTCTGTTTGCTAATATTAACATTTTAGTTTTATTGGGTTTAAAATTATTTAAAACTTCGTTGAGTATTGAAATGCAGTTATTTATTATATCAAAAGATCTAAAAACTATTTCTTTATCATCTTGAAGATCTTTAAAATATGATAAAGGCAAACCTTTTAAAATTGTTAACATTGAAAATAAATTTCCAAATGTTCCACCTGCTTTACCTCTTAAATATTCTAATGGATCAGGATTTTTCTTTTGAGGCATAATTGATGAGCCAGTAACAACCTTGTCAGATAATGTAATCAAATTAAATCCATCAGAATTCCAAATTATTAATTCTTCAGCAATTCTTGAAATATGTAGAGAACAGACAGAAACAGAATATAAAAAATCAATTACAAAATCTCTATCTGCTACAGTATCTATAGAATTATTTGTTGGTTTTTTAAAGCCAAGTTTTTTTGTTGTATAAAATCTATCTATATTAAAAGAGGTCCCACTTAGCGCAGCTACACCCAAAGGGTTTTCATTTAAGCTTTCTAAATTATTAAAGAATCTTTTTTTGTCTCTTTGAAACATTTCTACATAGGCTAGTAAATAATGAGCTAAAGAAACTGGTTGAGCATTTTTCAAATGTGTAAATCCTGGCATTATTGTTTGAATATTATTTTTTGCTACTTTTAAAACAGTCTTAATTAGAATATTTAATTGTTTATCTATTTTATTTGTTGAAGATTTAATCCAAAGTTTAAAATCCGTGATAACCTGATCATTTCTGGATCTTGCAGTATGAATAAATCCAGCATCATCACCTATTAATTGAAAAAGTCTTTTTTCGATATTCATGTGAATATCTTCATGCTTTTTACTAAAAAAAAATTTTTTTTGTAATATTTCTTTTTCAATTTTTTTAAGTCCTTTGCTTATTTTATTCTTAATTTTTGGCGTAATAATTTTCTGTTTACTTAACATTTCGATATGAGCTAGAGATCCCATGATATCTTCTTTAAATAGCCTTTTATCAATATTAATGGAACTTCCTATCTCTTGAAACAACAATGAAGATTTTTTTTTTATTCTTTTACTCCAAACTGCTTGATTGTATTTATTTTTGATCATAATAATTAATTATAATAATTAAATGACATTTAGTTTAAACACAACAATAATAAATCCAGATGAAAATAATAAAATTACTAGTGCAATAATATTATTGCATGGTTATGGTGGAAATGGAAAAGAAATAAGTACACTTACATATAATTGGAAAAGGTTTTTACCTAATACTGTTTTTTTATGTCCTGATGGGAATGAAGTATGCCCAATAAATCCAGGTGGGTTTCAATGGTTTGATTTAAGCAAAGATGATCCAAAATATATTCTTGAACAGTTCTTAATAGCAGAGAAAAAAATTAATAAATTTATAGAAGAGGTTAAAGAATTATATAAGTTAAGTAATTCTAAAATTTGTTTATCTGGTTTTAGCCAAGGATGTATGATGTCAATAAATATTGGTTTAACTAGCGATGAAAGTTTTAATTGTGTAGTCGGATTCTCTGGTAAAATAATTGATAAAGATAACCTTTCTAAAAGAATTTTCTCAAAAACAAAAATGCTTTTAATACATGGGGAGCTAGACACGGTTGTTCCTGTTAATAATTTATTAGAAGCAAAAGATTTTTTATTAAGAAATAAAATTAAGGTAGAAACACATATGATTAGCGATTGTGATCATCATATTTCTATAGAAGCCTCAAGTATTGCACTAAACTATATTAAAAAAAACTTTTTAATTTAATAAAAATTTTTGTAATTATTGATTAATTATTTTATTTAAGTTAGTCTCAAAAAAATAAAATGAATTTTATTGATCAAAATATTTCTTTGGAGAAATGTCCAGCTTTAGTATTAAATGCTGATTACAGACCTTTAAGCTACTATCCATTGTCATTATGGTGTTGGCAAGATACTATAAAATCTGTTTTTTTAAACAGAGTTTCAATTGTAAATAACTACGATAGAGTAATAAGAAGCCCTTCGTTTAGTATTAAGTTGCCAAGTGTTATTGCTTTAAAGAATTATGTAAACCCACAATCTAATCCAAATTTTACAAGATTTAATGTATTTTTAAGAGATAAATTTTCTTGTCAATATTGTGGAAGTAAAAATGAATTAACTTTTGATCATCTTTTGCCACGATCTCGTGGTGGAAAAACTGATTGGAACAATGTCGTTACGGCTTGCTCAGGATGCAATGTTAAAAAAGGAGGAAGACTTTATCAAAAATCTGGGATGCTGCTTCAGCACAAACCTTATCAACCAACAACTGAAGATCTTCACAAAAATGGAAAAAATTTTCCCCCAAACTTTTTACATGTAAGCTGGATGGATTATTTATATTGGGATGTTGAGCTTGAACCTTAATTAAATCTTTTCAGATATATTTATTGCAATTTTGGAACCAGTTTTAATAATTTTGTTAAATATTGAGTAGAGTCCTTCTTTACTAGCTCCATTATCATATGCGATATTTTTATGATGTATTTCATCATCTCTAAATTTTTTTATTTTTTTTTTCAAAATTTAAAAAAAGCATAAAAGTTATAACACTTAATATAAAAGAAATAATAGCATTTATTGTAGCAAGAGACAGACCAAGCAAAGTGAACTGAACATCTTTGCAACTAACAACTTCTTTTTGCAATTCTTTAAGAAGATCTTCTTTAGACAAGTTATTGATTTCATTATTTGAAATACACACTAAAGATTCATTAAAAAAACCTTGCTCTATACCAAAATGATAAAAAGACAAAATTGTTGCTGCAGAAAATATTAAAGCTAACGTTATAAGAATGATCTTTTCTAGCCGGCTTACTATTGAACCTATTAAAATAATTATTATTGTAATAAAATAAGGCAATCTTTCAATCAAACAAAGATTACAAGGTTTATAGCCTAAAATATATTCAATAAAGTAAGCAGAGACCAAAGAAATAATGCTTAAAAATAAAATTATATTTAATGTAGTTTTATTTTTCATATTACCTAAAAATTATATAGATAAGTAATACAGGTATTATAATTAAAATTCCAGCAACTGAAAACCAAATACCTCCTCTTTTTTCTAAAAATGAAATAAAGGGTTTTCCAAATTTAATAGAAAAATAAGCTACAATAAAAAATCTTAAACCACGAGAAATTAGACAGATAACAAAAAAAGCAAATATGTTAAAATTTATAATTCCACTCGTTATTGTAAAAATTTTAAAAGGAAGAGGAGTGAAACCTGCAAGAAACAATGTTCCTAACCACAAAGAGTAAGCACTATTTTTAGAATTTAATTGATTTTTTAATTGTAAAACTTGTTCTTCATAGCCGTAAAACTCCATAAGCATGATTGCCTTATCTGTGAATAATGAACCAATAAAGTATCCAAATAATCCTCCCAAAGAAGAAAATAAAGTAGCAATAAAAAATATTTTTAAATATTTTTCCTTTTTTGCTAATGACATTGGTATAATCATAACATCTGGTGGAATTGGAAAAAAAGAACTTTCAATAAAAGAAATAAATGATAAATAAAAATTTGAATTTTTATGTGCTGCTAATTTTAAAGTTTTATCGTAAATTTTTTTAAGCATTTTAAGGTTTTATTATAAATCACATTCTTATACTATTTAATTTATTATAAAAAAGTGAGGATGAATGGTGGAAAAAGAAACTTTTGCCCTAGCATTGCAGCATCATAAAAAAAAAAGTTTTAAAATTGCTGAAGATCTTTATGAAAAATTATTAAAAATAAATCCTTATCATTTTGAAGTAATTTTTCTCTTAGGGTCACTACAAATACAGACAAAAAATTTTATAAAGGCAATCCAACTTCTTAAAAGGGCAACTCAAATACAACCAAATCATAAAAGTGCACATAATTATCTTGGTATAGCATTTTACAAATTAGGAGAGCTTCAAAAAGCAATAGGTTGTTATGAAAAATCAATTCAAATTAATCCTAATTTTGCTCAAGCCCATAATAATCTTGGAATAGTATTTAAAGAATTAGGAGAATTTCAAAAAGCGATAAGCTGTCATGAAAAAGCAATACAAATTGATCCAAATAATCCAGATGCATGTTGCAATCTAGCATTTTTGTACAAGAATATTGATAATTATGAAAAAGCTCTACAATATTGTGATCAAGCATTAAATTTAGTTTCCCACATGCCCAAAGCTGCAAGTCTTAAATCAGACATACTAAGCAAAAATGCCCCAGCTTGGCACGCACCAATGATTAATGATAATGATAGGAATAATTTTTATTACTCCGCTTTGAAATCTGTGATTAAAACTAGCTCTAGTGTTTTTGAAATTGGGACAGGCTCTGGTTTATTATCAATTATGGCTGCTAATTTAGGAGCCCATGAGATTAATACTTGCGAAACAAATTCAATAATGGCAAATACAGCAATGAAAGTTATAGCAGACAACAATCTTAGTGAAAAAATAAATGTTATCCCTAAAAAATCAAATGATATTAAAGTCGGCGAAGATATAAATAAACCAGCTAATATTTTAGTATCAGAAATATTTTCAAGTAGTCTTTTGAGTGAAGGTGTGATTCCAAGCTTAGAAGATGCTAAACAAAGATTAATTTCAAAAAATGCAAAAATAATTCCTGAATATGGAAGTATTATGATTTCACTTTTTGGAGGTGATGATATTGGAAAAAATATTTATACCGAAAAATTTGAAAACATAAAACTTAAAAAGTTCAATTCTATTGTACCAAAAAAACATGTTCTACATAGACAAGACCTAGAGATAGATTTAATGACCAATGCGCTTGAAGCTTTCCGTTTTGATTTTGTTAATAAGAATAATTTTCCATCTGAGAGTAAAAAAATTGAAATTGAGGCAATTAAAAAAGGCAGATCCTATGGAATAATTCAGTGGATTAAATTGGAAATGGACAATGGTTTAAAGTACGAAAATCACCCTGCGAATTTTACAAGTGCTTCTGGTTGGCAAAAGATTTTATACGTATTTGATGATCCAATAGAGTTATCCATTGGACAAAAAATGGTTATTACTGCAAAACATGAAAGAAATAATGTTTGGTTTTTTTTAGAGAAATAAAAATAAATTTAGTTGCGTATTTGATAATTTAAAACATAATGTACACGTAAACATTAACTAATTAAGGGAGGGGCGAATGGCGGAACTGGTAGACGCGTTGGACTCAAAATCCAATGGTAGTAATACTGTGAGAGTTCGAGTCTCTCTTTGCCCACCAAGCTCACCAATATTTTTATGAACTTAGATAATTTTAATAGCTTAATAGAATTATTTTTTTATCAGGTAGAAAAACAAGATAATAAAAGTGTTTTTTTACAATGGTTAAATCCCAATAATAAAAAAACATTTACATGGGAAGAAACAAAATTAAATATATTCAAACTTTCAAAAATAATAAGAAAAAATATTAAAGAAGGTGATAGATGTCTCCTAGTATCAGAAAATAGGCCTGAATGGTTTGTCTCTGATTTGGCTATTATGTTATCTGGAGGCATTACTGTGCCCGCATATACAACTTATACAGAAGGTGACTATAAATATTTAATTGAAGACTGCGAACCAACGATAGTTATCGTTTCAAACAATGAAATGCTTAAAAAATTAAATACAACAATTAATGAAAAAAATTTTATAAAAAAAGTAATTACTTTTGATGAAGTAGAAAAAGCACATCATAATTTGAATATAAATAATAAAGAAAAATATTTAGATTTTAATTCAATTATAAAAAATGATTTATCTGAACAGGATAAAATACAAAATACAAATTTAAAAAGATCATCAGCAGCTTGTATAATTTATACTTCAGGAACTGGTGGAAATCCTAAAGGAGTTATTTTAAGTCACGGTGGTATTTTAAATAATCTTGTTGGAGCATGTGAAATCATGAAACCACTAATTGATTCAAGGCCAGTATTTTTAACTTGGCTTCCTCTTTCTCATTCATATGAACATTGTGTACAATTTGCACAGATAGCTGTGGGTGCCAAAGTTTTTTATGCAGAAAAAATAGAAAAGCTTTTAGACAATATATCTGAAGCAAAACCAACAATTATGACAGCTGTTCCAAGATTCTATCAAAATCTTTACAATAAAATTAACATTAATATGAAAAAGCAAACAGGTTTTAAAGCCAAGTTAATTGACGCAACAATTCGATTAGGGAAAAAAAAATTATTACATGAAAAAATGACCTTTTTTGAAAAGTTGTTAAATTTAATTACAAATGTATTAGTTAGAAAAAAAATCAAAAAACAATTCGGTGGAAATTTAAGAGCTTTTGTTTCTGGAGGTGGTGCTCTAGATAAAGAAATAGGAGAATTTTTAAATTCTATCGGGCTACCTACGCTTCAAGGATATGGTTTGACGGAAACCTCTCCTGTGGTTAGTTGTAATCCCATTCACAGAATAAAGGTCGAAACAGTTGGTCCTCCTTTTAAAGGAAATAAAGTCAAGATTGCCGAAGATGGAGAAATATTAGTTAAAGGAGAAAATGTAATGCTTGGCTATTGGAACAAAAAAGAAGAAACAGCCAAAGTCATTAAAGATGGATGGCTACATACAGGCGACATTGGTGAAATAGACCCTGAAGATGGTTATCTAAAAATTACTGATAGAAAAAAAGATATTATTGTTAGTGCTGGTGGAGATAATATTTCGCCAGCAAAAATTGAAAATATGGTTGCCAATGCAACAGAAATTGATCAGTGTATGGTTTATGGTGATAAAAAAAATTATTTAGTTGCTTTAATTGTTCCTAGTAAAGAATTTTTAAATGAAAAAGAAAAAATAAATAAAGCAATTGAAGATATAAATAAAAAATTAGCTTTAGTAGAAAAAATAAAAAAAATTCAATTAATAGATGAAAATTTTTCAATAGAAAATGGTTTGTTAACACCAACAATGAAAGTAAAAAGAAAAAAAGTAACTGAAAAATATAAAAAAGAATTAGAAAATCTTTATTAATAAATAAATTAAGTAGAAAATTTAATCTTCAATTAAACAAGTAAAATAAAGCGTTTTTAAGTAAAAAAAATTTTTTTTTAAAAAATAAAAATTAATTTTAAAAAACAGCAAATTAAATATTTGACATAACTAATTAAAAAAAATAAAAATTAGTTATTAACGAATCATTTTGATTCGAAACTAAAACAGGGAGCTAAAAATGGCTAAAAGAAGAAAAAAAGCTAAAAAGAAAGCTAAAAAGAAAGCTAAAAAAAGAAGAAGATAGTAAGTTTTCTTTTCTATAAAACGCTTCTCATAATTTTTTGTGGGAAGCGTTTCTTTACTCTGTAGGCCTTGGAGTTTCAGTCTCTATAGTTTCTTTTTTTTTAATTTCAGGATTGGATATTTGTCGTACTTCTAGATTTCTTTTTAGTGCTTTATCAAGTTTTTTTTGAGTTTCTTCGAGAGATAAATTCATTACAATTTTAAATTCAGATAATATTCTTTCATAAGCTTTTTCAAAAAGTTGTCTTTCACTATAAGATTGATCAACCATCAAATCATCACCTTTGTTTAAATCTCTTACAACTTCAGCCAAATCATATACTCTACCTGAGGTAATTTTTTGTTCATACTCTTGAGCTCTTCTGCTCCACATTGATCTTTTTATTTTTGGTCTACTTTTTAAAATAGTAATACATTTATTTAGTTGATTTACAGTAGATAAAGGTCTTAGATGATGTTGTTTATTAATTGGCAGAAGCCCTATAGCTTTATCTTTTTCAAATTTTATATCGTAGCATTGAACTTCAATTTCACCAATTGTTTTTGTGCTGGTAGATTGAATTTGGCCCACTCCATGTTTTGGATAAACTATGTAATCTTTTGGTTTATATTCTTTTTTAGCTGTTTCTTGTTTTTTAATTTTTTTAATTTCTGGTTTTTGTTCATTATTTTTTTGAATTCTTAGATTATCTATTTTTTTCTCAATTTTAATATTATTTTTAGTTAGTTTTTTTTTTGATTGTTTTTTGGGAATTCTTTTCTTTACTATTTTATTCTTTATTTTCTTAGCTATTTTTTTAACCTTTTTAGTTTTCTTCTTTTTCATATTCTTTGTTTTTTTTTTAAAGGTTTTCTTTAAAATATTTTTCAAACTTATTTTCTTCATTTTCAAATTTTTTCCAATCTTCAGGTTCATCTTTCTTACTATTTATATTTGGCCAAATTTCAGAATATTTTTTATTTATTTCTAACCATTTTTCAGCGCCTTCTTCCGTATCTGGTTTAATAGCATCAATCGGGCATTCAGGCTCGCAAACGCCACAATCTATACATTCATCGGGCTTAATTACAAGCATATTTTTTCCTTCATAAAAACAATCAACAGGACAAACATCGACACAATCAGTCAGTTTACATTTAATACACTTATCATTAACAATATAAGTCATTTGTTAAAATTTCTTTTTATTTTTTCTTTTATATCTCCAACCAATTTATTATCCAAATATAATAGTCCCGATAATCTTCTCATTAAATTAGCTTCATACATGTCTGATGAATTATCTGAATAAATTATTTTCCATAAAGATTCTATTATTTTAATTTTAAAATTTTGATCAGTACATTTAATATCTTTAGTAAAATCTAAAATTTGATTTGAGTTTTTTTCATTTTCCTCAGCATTTTGCATAATTTGATCGATTTTTTCTTTATCAGCACTAAGCTCTATAAGTGTTCTTTCTATTATCAATTTTTCTTTATTAGTATAATTCTCATCTATTTTTGCTGCATGGATTAACAATGATGCAGTTTTAGAAATAATATCTAATTTTTCAGGTTCTTTATTTTTTTTTTTTAAAAAATCTAACATTATTTAATACTGAGTTCTTTTAAAACATTAAAAGGACTATTCTCATTATTTTTTTTAACAACATTCTTATAGTTTTTATTTTTAAAAGGAAGATATTTTATATATATCTTATTTTCTTTTTCAATGGATTTATAGTTCATTTTCTTAATTAATTTTATAAAATTTTCTTTACTACAACCTAATAAATTTAGCATTTCTGGCACCAACAATATTTCTCTATTTTGTTTTCTATCAGAATTAATTATTTGAATAAATAATCTTTCTAAAATATCTATTCTTACGAAAAAATTATCAAATTTTTCAAAACCACAAATTAACATAAAATTCTTATTCAATAATTTTTTACTTTCCAGAAAATTAAGTCCAAATTTTGGAGGTTTAAAATCAAAATATTTTTGATGATAGTTTTTCCAAAGAATTAATCTTAAAGAGACCGCCTCGGGCTTTAAAAGTTTATATAAATAAACATGATATCTGCCAAACTTAACTCCAATATTTCTTAAATTTTTTCTTTCTACTTGATTTAATTTATTTACATAATCGATAACATTTTCTCTTTTTACAACTCCATTATTTTCATAGAGTTGATAAGATAAAGCCCTAATATTTGATTTACTTTCCTTAGAATTTTTTAGATCAATTAAGCTTTTTAAAATTAAATTTATTCTTTTTTTAATCCAATTTTCTAGAAAAAATTGTAATTTTTTTTGTTCAGGCAATTCAATCATATCATCCACAATTAAATTAAATTCAGGTTTTAGATAATCTTTACTAGGTAATAATTTAGCTATTGGAAATTCTTCCCAGTAAATCTTAAAATTTTCTTTGAGTTCAATTTTTTCACTACTAATAATTTTTTCTATTCTTTTCTGAAACTCTGGACTTATACTTTGTTTAGCTGCTTTTTTTAATGATTTGATATCAGTATTTAGGGTATCTGCTTTCAAATCTAACTCTAATTTGAGACCTTTTATATTGCCAATATATTGTTTATCAATTACAACTTTTTTATTATCAATTATTTTTGTGTCAAAAAGTGCGTCTTGTTTTAAACCTCTTACCAAAACGCTTGCTCTTTTGTCTATAAAACTTTTAGTAAGTTCTTCATGTAGTCTATCAGACAGTTTATCTTCTAATAATTTAGTTCTTTCAATCCAATAGTCTTGGTTCTCAACCCAATTAATTTTATTTGAAACATAAGACCATGTTCTTATATTAGCTATTCGATTTGAAATTGAGTCTATGTTTCCGTTCAATTTATCTAAATGAGACAATTGTTCTTTCATATATCTATTAGTAATTTGACCTTTTGAACTTTTAAGAAACTCATAAACTTTGCTAACCACTTCAAGGTGGTGGCCATAGGTTTTTTTGACAAAGTCTGGAATTTGACAACACTCCCAAAGTAATCTTAATTCTTTTTCATTATTTGTAATCTTATATTTGTTTAAATCCTTTAAAAAGTATTTAAGAACTTTTTCATCTTCACACTCAAGTATTCTTCTAAGCCATTCTTTTTTAGGCCTTTCATCTAAAGATTTCAGTAGATTTTCGGTATTATTAAAATTTAAATTGGAATTTCTCCAAAAAATTGTTCTTATGTCTTCAAACTTATGTGTTTCTAAATTTTCTACTTCCTCAGAATTAATTTCAGCACAATCACCTGTTATACCAAAACATCCATCATTTAAATATCTCCCAGCTCTACCAGCTATTTGACCTATTTCTGATAAATTTAATCTTCTTAATTTTTTACCATCAAATTTTTTTAGATTTGAGAAAAAAATATTTTCCAAATCCATATTTATTCCCATACCAATTGCATCTGTGGCCACTAAATAATCCACATCTCCTGATTGGTATAATTCTACTTGTGCATTTCTTGTTTTTGGACTCAAAGAACCCATTACAATTGACGCTCCACCCTTCTGTCTTCTTAATAATTCTGCAATTGCATAAACTTCTTCTGCTGAAAATGCTATTATTGCACTTTTTCTTTCAATTCTTGAAATTTTTTTATGACCAGCAAAAGTTAATTTTGACAATCTTTCTTTATTAATAAATTTTAGATCACCATCTAGTTTTGAAATTATATTTTTTATGGTGTTTGAACCCATAAACATAGTTAGTTTTTCCCCACGAAGATTAAGTAACCTATCAGTAAAAATATGTCCTCTTTCATCATCAGAGCACATTTGGATTTCATCGATACCCACAAACTCTAGATTTTTTTCTATTGGCATAGATTCAACTGTACAAAGATAATATTTTGCATTGGAAGGGATTATTTTTTCTTCTCCAGTTATTAGTGCAACTTTATTTGGATCAGTTTTTTTTGTTACCTTGTCATAAATTTCTCTAGCTAATAACCTAAGTGGAAAACCAATCATACCAGACTGAAACGAAAGCATAGTTTCAATTGCTAGAAAGGTTTTTCCTGTATTTGTTGGTCCAAGGACAGCAGTAATTTTATTATTATTCATTTCAAAGTTTTGTGTAATTAAATTTATTGCTACTATATATAGTTACCTCAAAAGAACAAAAATAGGCTAAAACATGACCGAATCAATAAGAGAAAAGTTCTCATTTTAGTAATTTTATTAAGATGAGAGTAACATAAAATTAATTAATTCAATATATAATTTATTTAATATGAGTAAAAAATTGTGGGAAGCTTCTCAAACAAAAAAAAAGCGTTCCAATCTATATAAATATGAAAAGTTTTTATCAAAAAAATATAATCTTAATATTAAACAAAATTATTCAAGAATTTTAAAATGGACAATAAATAATCCAAATAAGTTTTGGAGTTCTATTTGGGATTTTGCAGAAGTTAAAGGAATAAAAAAAGAAAAATCTTATTTATCAAAAATTTTATTCAAAAGTAAATTTTTAATTAATTCAAAATTAAATTTTGCAGAAAATTTATTATCAAAAAATAATCATTCAAAAGCTATTACTTTTATTAGCGAAAATGGTTATAGAGAAGTTAGATCTTGGAGAGATTTAAATTTAAATGTAAATAAAATTGCAAATTTTATTAAAAAAATAAATATAAAAGAAAATGATAGAATTGCAGCTTATTTACCCAATTTAATCGAAACAGTAGAAGCTTTTATAGCAACCATATCATTAGGAGCTATCTGGTCTTCTTGTTCGCCTGATTTTGGTGTGGAAGGAGCAATTGAAAGATTTGCCCAAATTAAACCTAAAATATTAATAATAGCAGATAGATACTATTACAACGGGAAAGAAATAAACATTATTGAAAGACTTCCTCATATTCTTAAAAAAATTAAATCTATAAAAAATATAATTATTATCAATTATCCTGGAAAAAATTACTTAAAATTCAAAAAAATTAATAAAATTAAAATAAATTTTTGGAAAGAAATTGTAAAAATTAAACCAAAAAAATTAGAATTTAAAAAATTTGATTTTGAACATAATCTTGCAATTCTTTATTCAAGTGGGACAACAGGCAAACCCAAATGCATTTGTCACAGATCAGGGGGCGTTCTGCTTCAACATTTAAAAGAACATCAATTACACTGTGATATTAAAGACAAAGATAATATTTTTTATTTTACTACTTGTGGATGGATGATGTGGAATTGGTTAGTTACTTCACTTGCATCTAAAGCATCAATAGTTCTTTTTGACGGTTTCCCAATGTATAAGAGAAATGATTTATTAATTAAAATTGCAGATAAAGAAAAAATTACTTTATTTGGGGTAAGTGCTAAATATATAGATTCATTAAGAAAACTTAACATTTCAGCTATAGAAAAATATAAATTAGGTAAGCTCAAAACAATTTGTTCAACAGGATCTCCGTTATCAAAAGATGGTTTTAATTATGTGTATAGAAAAATTAAAAAAGATGTTCATCTGTCATCTATTTCTGGAGGAACGGATATAGTTTCATGTTTTATACTTGGAAACATTTATAATCCTGTAATATCTGGTGAAATTCAAAATAATGGATTAGGTTTGGACATGGATGTTTTTGACGATAATGGAAAATCAGTAATAAATAAAAAAGGAGAATTAGTTTGTAAAAATCCTTTTCCATCAATGCCAACAAAATTTTGGAATGATGTAAATAATTCAAAATATAAAAGTGCATATTTTAATAAATTTAAGGGTGTATGGTACCATGGCGATTATGCAGAAATAAAAGATAGCGGCGGATATGTTATGCATGGTAGATCAGACGCAACACTTAATCCAGGCGGAGTAAGACTTGGAACAGCAGAAATATATTCTGCAGTAGAAAAATTTAAAGAAATTAAAGAATCACTTGCAGTCGGCCAATCTTGGGATAATGATATTAGAATTATTTTGTTTGTGGTTATGAATGATAATCATGTTTTAAATAGTGATTTAATTGATAAAGTTAAAAAACAAATAAGACAAAAAGCATCTCCTAGACATGTTCCTTCTAAAGTAATTAGCATTAGCGATATTCCAAGAACCAAAAATGGAAAAATAGTTGAATTAGCTGTAAAAAATATAATTGAGGGAAATGAAATTAAAAACAAAGAAGCACTAGCAAATCCAGAAGTTTTAAAGGAATATACAAATATTAAAGAATTAAATGATTAAAGATATCGTAAAAAATTTAAAATCCTCATCTACACTTTTAATAAACGAAGAGTCTAGAAGATTAGAAAAAGAAGGAAAAAAAATATTTAAGTTTGGTTTTGGACAGTCCCCATTTGAAGTTCCAGAAGATATAGTTAATGAATTAAAAAAAAATTCTCATCGGAATAAGTATTTACCAATGCAAGGATTACCAAAGTTAAGAGAAGCAATAGCAACATATACTTCAAGAAAAAAAAACTACAAGTATAAAGCTGACAATGTGATTGTTGGACCAGGTTCAAAAGAATTAATGTTTTTACTAAATATTCTTTTTGATGGAGATGTAATTTTACCAGCACCAAGTTGGGTTTCTTATGCTCCACAAGCAACAATAGGAAGAAATAAAGTACATTGGATTGAAACAAAAAGAGAGAATAACTGGTTTCCAACAGCAGATGAAATTGAAAATATTATTAATGAAGACAAGAATAAAAATTATTTACTATTTCTTAATTCGCCGAATAATCCATCAGGTCAGATTTGTGAGAATTTAGACGAAATAGCATCTGTAGTTAATAAGTATAACTTTATAATATTGTCCGATGAAATATACTCAGAATTAAGTTTTGGAAAAAATTTTAAATCAATTTCTAATTTTTGTGAAGAAAAAACAATTATAAGTAACGGTTTAAGTAAATGGTGTGGTGCTGGAGGTTGGAGACTTGGATATTTTATAATTCCGGAATCGTTAAATGAAATAAAAAATAAACTTAAAGTTTTAGCAAGTGAAACATTTTCTTCTGTAAGTGCACCAATACAATATGCGGCAATCTCAGCATATTGTAATGATCATACTGAGTATATCAATAATTCAAGAAATATTTTAAATAGCGTAGGGGAATATGTTTATGAAAATCTAAAATCTAATGATGTTATTATTAATAAACCCAAAGGTGGTTTTTATATGATGCCAGAGTTTTCAAATAAAATTTTTTCTAGTTCAAACGAAATGTGCAAAACTATACTAAAAGATACGGGTGTAGCTCTTTTGCCAGGGTCTGATTTTGGTTTTTCTGAAAAAAGAATGTTAGCAAGACTAAGCTTTACAGATTTTGATGGGGTTAATTTTATGAATGATGTTAAAAAAAATAAGAGTATTAACATAGCCTCAATTGATAATTTTGCACCAAAGATAATTGAAGGCACTAAAAGACTTCGAGAGTGGGCAGAATCAGCTTAAAAAATAAGTCAAAAAAATGATTGTTTAACTAGACTCATATATTAATTATTTGTTACAATATTTATTATATAAACATTACGGAGGGAAATAATAATGAAAAAAATAATATCAATACTATCTAGTGCGCTTCTTCTTTTTGTTGCAACTTTATCTTTTACAGGTGTAGCAAAAGCAGCAGAGTTTTTTACGATAGGAACAGGAGGACCAACTGGAGTTTATTTTCAAACTGGTAACGCTATTTGCAAAATGCTTCATAAGTCGGCTATTGCCAAAGAACACGGAAGAAAAAAAGGTATAGATAAAGCTTACAGATGTACGGCTCCATCTACTGGAGGATCAAACTACAACATAGGCCAAATTAAAGATGGTGAGTTTCAATTTGGTGTAGCTCAGTCTGACTGGCAATTTCATGCAGTTAATGGATCAAGTAAATGGGAAGGAAAAAAGTTTCCAAATTTAAGAGCTGTATTTTCAGTTCATAATGAGCCTTTTCAAATCTGGGCGAGTGCAAAATCAGGCATAAAAGATTTTAATGGGTTAAAAGGCAAAACTGTTAACATAGGTAACCCTGGTTCTGGTCAAAGAGGAACTATGGAAGAACTTATGAAAGCAATGGGAGTTGATAATAGCTTCTTTAAATCTACAACAGAATTAACATCATCAGAACAGGTAAAAGCTCTATGCGATGGTAAAATAGATGCCTATGGTTATTCTGTAGGATTTCCTAATGGTGCTATGGAGCAAGCAGCTACTTGTGCGGCAAAAGCAAGTCCAATTAATTTAACTGGTGGACCTGTTCAAGGTTTAATTGATGGTGCTGATTACTATGCCAAAGCAGTAATTCCTGCAGGAACTTACACTGGGCAAACCTCAGATGCTACTACTTTTGGAGTTAAAGCCACTGTTGTAACTAGTGCTGATGTTTCAGAAGAGCTAGTTTATTTAGTAACAAAAGCTGTTTTCGAAAACTTTGATGACTTTAGAAAACAACATCCAGCTTTTGGACCGTTGGAAAAGAAAAATATGATTGCCGATGGTTTATCTGCTCCATTACATCCAGGTGCAGTTAAATACTATAAAGAAGCTGGATTAATGTAATCCAAATAACATAATTAAATTAAAAAGGCCCGATATATTTATTGGGCCTTTTTTTTATAGTAAAGTATCTTTCATAAATGAATCAAAACACAGATACAAAGATTAAAAGTAAAATTCACGAAGATTTGTCACCTACTCGAAATCTTACAGGATTACATTTAAAAATTGTTGCTGCTATAGCAATTATTTGGTCTCTGTTTCAGCTTTGGTATGCATCCCCTTTTCCGTTTTGGTTTAATATTGGAATGTTTAAAGGCTTGCCAGCAAGAGCTATTCATTTAGGTTTTGCTTTATTATTAGCATTTTTGATATTTCCACATTCAAGATCAAAAAAAATTTCAATCGTAGATATTTTAATAAGTATAATTGGAACTTTTTGTTGTCTTTATATTTATTTTTTTTATGACCAATTAGTGGATAGAGGAGGTATTCTTTTAAAAATTACATTAGCTGAAAATATTATAATACCCATAGAATTAATAATTGGCATATGTGGAATTTTAATATTACTTGAAGCGACAAGACGAGTAATAGGAATTCCTTTAGTTATAATTGCAATCTGTTTTTTAATATTTTCATATTTTGGAAGATATGCTCCTGATATAATATCGCATGGAGGTCTTTCATTAAAAAGACTGGTAGGATTTCAGTGGTTTGATCAAGAAGCCATATTTGGAATTCCAATTGGTGTTTCTGTAGATTTCATTTTTTTATTTGTTTTATTTGGTGCTCTTTTAGAAACTGCGGGTGGCGGAAGATATTTTCTAGATTTAGCTTTTGCCATGGTAGGAAAAATGAAAGGAGGGCCAGCAAAAGCAGCGATATTAGCATCTGGAATGACCGGCATGATTTCTGGTTCATCAGTTGCAAACACGGTTACTACTGGAACATTTACTATTCCAATTATGAAAAAAACTGGATTTTCAAAAGAAAAAGCAGGAGCTATAGAAGTATCGTCTTCAGTCAATGGTCAAATAATGCCCCCAGTAATGGGAGCGGCAGCTTTTGTGATGGCAAGTTTTATCGGGGTAACATATTTTGAAGTTGTTAAACATGCTTTTTTACCTGCAATAATATGTTATGTTGCTTTATTTTATATTTCTCATCTTGAAGCTCTAAAATTAAATCTTAAAGGCATGGATGATAAAGATGTTCCTAATTTAAAAAAGACTTTTTTATCTGGGCTTCATTTTTTAATTCCAATTTTTGTTTTAATTTACTTGTTAGTTTATATGAGGTTTACAGCTTCATATTCAATTTTTTATGCAATTTTATCTTTAATATTAGTAAATTTGTTAAATAAAATAATTAAAAAATCAAATTTTAGTAATGGTTTAATAGTTTGGTACAACCAAACGATTGTTGGATTTGAAAAAGGAGCAATAAATATGGTTGGTGTTGGTATTGCCATTGCAACTGCTGGAGTGATTGTTGGTGCGGTAGGCTCTACAGGCTTAAGCACAAACTTAATTATAGTTATAGAGTCTGTTGCAAAAGATAACATCGTAATTCTAATATTATTAACTATGATTTTATGTTTGTTGCTCGGAATGGGACTTCCAACAACAGCAAATTATGTTGTGGTTGCATCACTTATGGCAACTGTTTTGGTAGATGTAGGTAATGCATCTGGTTTTATTTTTCCACTTATAGCAGTTCATTTATTTGTTTTTTATTTTGGCTTAATGGCAGATGTCACGCCTCCCGTGGGTCTTGCCTCTTATGCAGCAGCTGCTATTTCGGGTGGAGACCCCATCAAAACAGGCATACAAGCTTTCTGGTATGAAATAAGAACAGCTGTTTTACCAGTTGTTTTTTTATTTAATCATGAATTACTTTTAATAGGAATTGAAAATATTTGGCATGCTTTATTAGTAATATTAACTTCTTTATTAGGAATATTAGTATTTACTGCTGCTACCCAAGGATGGTTTTTTAATAAACTTAAATGGTATGAAATTATAGTTTTTTTAATTATTTCATTATCTTTGTTATCACCAGAGTTTGTTCTTAACAAATTTTATCCTAAATATAACTATCTAGATATAAATCAAATTCAAAATTCAAAACTAGATCCAAGTAAAGAAGTAAGAATAAAGGTGACAAGAGTAAGTGAATATGGGGAAAGATATAAATTATTTGTAATCAAAAAAAATACTTTTGAAAATGAATTTAATTTAGAAGAATATGGAATTAATTTAATAAAAGAGAATGATAAAATTGTAGTTGATACACTGAAATGGAATGGTCAGGCTAAGAAATTTGGTTTTGAGATGGGAGATTATATAAGTGAACTTAAAACTGAAAACTCAAATAGGCCAAACAAAAAAATTGTGTATCCGATTGCATTTTTGTTATTATTAATTTTTGGATATTTTAATAAAAGAAGAAAATCAATTATCACCTAAAACCAGCTTCAGGCATTATTTTTTTTCATTATCTTCCATATGCCCGAAGCAGAAGCAATCATTTTACCATTACTTTCAAGATGACAAATTAAAAAAATCATACTTTTTGTTTTTTTTTGGATCTTTGTAAAACCTTTAATCTCATTTCCCAATTTTGTTGTTCCGATGAATTTTATATCTAATGAAATTGTAACGCATGGTCCTCCATCTGCAGCTCTATGTGCGCCAGTACCTGCGCCGGAGTCTATTATTAAAGCAATGTAGCCTCCATGAGTAATTCCAGCCGCATTTAGATGATACTTATTAACTATAGCTTTGAACTCAGACTCTGTCCCAGATATTTGTCTGTAAAGCAATCCACCATTATGTTTCATAAAGCCTGGTCTTATACTTAATTGTTCAAAATTTTTTATTGCATTAATTTCTTTATTGTCAGAAATAGTTCCAACTTTTGTTTCTCTATAAATTTTCATGTTTTTTTTTTAAATTGAAAATTGATGAGTCTTTTAAAAATTGCTTGATTGTATCCAAAGAAAATTGATCTAAATCTTTTCCTATATAGCCTAACTTTTTAAGTAAACCATGAGGCACTGTAATAATATCTGATTTACATTTCTCGGCTTGAAAAATATTATAAATTTCTCTTGTGCTAGCCCACAATATTTTAATATTTTCTTTATTATTACAGATCTCTTTAGCTTTTTGCATTAATGGCATTGGATCTTCACCTGTGTCTGCAATTCTTCCTGCAAATATAGATAAAATAACTTCGGTCGATGAGTTTAGTTTATTTATAAGTTCGCTAATTTGTTTAAGAGTAAATATAGCAGTTACGTTACATGAAATACCACTTTGATTTAGTTTTTGAATTAATAAATTACAACTTTCACCTTTTGAGTTTGTGATTGGAATTTTCACATTTATATTTTTTGCCCAGCTTGCAATTTCTCTAGCTTGATTCTCCATATTAATTGCATCATCAGAAAAAACTTCAAAAGAAATTGGTTTATTTTGAACTATAGAAAGAATTTTTTTGCAAATTGGCTATAATCAGTTACCCCAACACTTTTCATTAATGTAGGATTCGTGGTAAATCCTTTTATAAGAGGATTTTGATTGTACATTTTTATTGAGTCAAGATCAGCACCATCTGCATAAATTTTTATTTTTAATTTTCTAACTTGTTCATAAATATTATTTAATTAAATAATTTGTCATTAATGATTTAAACTTTACTACATTTTAATACTCTATCTTTTCTAAAGGTTCTAGTTTCGTGTGTTAGGCTATCATAAGCTTTAATAAATTTTGTATCTAATTCCTTAATTTTTATTGTTCTTTCTGATTTTTTTCCGTACATATTCACATATCCAATTTCATATTCTTTTCTTGGTGCACCGCCGAGAACTTGAATCCCGAACCTGTCGGTCCGTAGCCGACCGCTCTATCCAATTGAGCTAGCGGTGCAAAATAATTATTACAATCAAGACATAAATATTCCCGATCCAATGTTGCAGAAATAGGAGTTAGTATTGCTTTGCTAGTCCCACATTCCGCACAATGAGGAAGATATTTAGTCATGGGATTTTATAGGACATTAAGATTTTTTTGTAAATTATAATTTTGATTTGGGAGTCCCTAACTCTATGGATTAAGCAATAAAGAGGTTTATATTAAGAAGTTAACTGTGTGAAGGGTGGCACGGGTCCCTTAAAAAGATTCAATTTCAGATTCAAATTGAGCCTCCTTTGAAGATGTTAAAGCACTTGAAACATGACCAATAGATTCAAAATAAGAGTCCGTGAGTCCAATCTCTGCATAAATTGAATCATTGACTCCGAATTCAATTTCGTTCGTCTCCGCTTGTGTGAGTCCAAGTTGCGAGAAAATGCGTAAGCATTTTCGAGCATTAAGAGTCTTTTTCCTTTAGTAAATGACGTTGTTGTTATGTCTAGATAATAGAACAAACAATGAATCAAAACCATGTACCCTTCATGTACCCTAGCAATAAAAAAATTTATTTTTGCTAGACTCAAATGACTCAAAAGTGTTGGTATGAGTCACTAATCGCATTTTGTTCTGATTGTGTAATCTCACCTTCCGTAGCCGACCGCTCTATCCAATTGAGCTAGCGGTGCAAACAATTATATTAATATAGCACATATATTTTTTAATGTAATTTTGTAATTTAGCAACTAGAAATTAATATTTAAGTGAATTTAAATTTTTTTTTAGTAACAATTTTTGTACCCAAAATCTAGCATCTAAATTTTGGCTATTGTTGAATAATTTAATTTTTTTAATAAAATTTATTAACATGGTACAATTTACGCATTTAAGAATGACCAAAAATAGATATAAATATGTCTAAAATAATACTGCTATGAATTTATTAATAAGTGGCTAAAATCAATATTATTCAATGGAAAATAAACTATTAGTTCCCGATATAAGAGATTTTGAGCAAGTAGAAATTATAGAAATTTCAGTAAAAACAGGTGACAAAATAAAAAAGGACGATCCCATAGTTACCTTGGAAAATGATAAATCTAGTGTTGAAGTTCTTTCAATTTATGAAGGGGTAGTAGAAAACGTAAATGTTAAAATTGGAGATAAAGTTTCCAAAGGTGATTTAATTATAACTTTAAAAAGTACGAACCAATCAAAGAAAAAGTCAAAAAAAATTGCTGACGAAAAAATACCTCCAATTACAGAGCAAATTATTAAAGAAGCAGAAAAAACTATAGCATTAAAAGAAGAAAATCAACTACCGGACAAAATTAAAAACGAATATAATCATTCTGATTTTGGCGAAGTAGAGATTAAAGAAGTTCCAAGAGCAAAAAGAATTACAGCTCCACACATAATAAATTCTTGGAAAAATATTCCACACGTAACACACCATGAAGAAGCTGATATAACAGAGATGGAAGAATTTAGAATTTCTTTAACAGATTCATTTACTGGTGAAAGAAAAAAAATAACTCCATTAGTTTTTATAATAAAAGCTCTAGTTTCCTCACTAATAAAATTTCCCATATTTAATTCTTCAATTGAAGATATTGATAAAGGAAAAATAACAATTAAAAAATATTATCATATAGGAATTACAGTTGATACTCCCCATGGATTGGTGGTGCCTAAATTAAGAAATGCAAACAATAAGAATATCAGTCGTATAAGCAAAGAATTAAAAGAGATTAGTGAAAAATGTTATAATTTAAAAATCGATAAAAATTTTTTTTTGGGTGGCTCAATGACCATAACAAGCCTAGGAGGTATAGAAGGTTCTTTTTTTACTCCAATTATTAACTATCCAGAAGTTGCGATCTTGGGCATCGGAAAGTCATCAAAAAAAAATATTTATTATGAAGGAAAATATCAAACAAGAATAATGCTACCTTTATCTTTATCTTACGACCATAGAATCATTGATGTTGCTGAAGCAGCAAGATTTTGTAATGAATTAAAAGAAAATCTTGGCAAAGATTTTGCCTATAAATTGGCAGTTTAGAACAATCTAATGAAAAAAGTAATATCATTTTTTTGTTTAATTGCTTGTACTTTAATCTGGGGAACTACTTTCATTGCTCAAGATACAGGAATGGATAATATTGGTCCATTTACTTTTAATTCTGTTAGATTTTTTGTAGGTTTTCTAACTGTTTTACCTTTTGTTTTTTTATTTGAAAAAAAAAAAATAAAACATCAGATTAAAAACAACAGAAATCAATTTATTAAACTTATATTACCTGTTGGGATTTTTTTATTTTTAGGATGTATATTTCAACAAGTTTCATTACTTTATACGGATGTTGCAAATTCTGCTTTTTTTACAATTTTTTACGTACCATTAGTTCCGATTATTGTATATTTTTTATTTTCAGAAAAACCACATTGGTCCATATGGCCCTCGGTACTAGCTTGTATAACAGGCGGCTATTTTTTAAGTGACTTTAATAATTCAGAAGTTCGATTAGGTGATGCATTAGTATTAATTGGTGCTTTATTTTGGGCGTTACATATTATTTATATAGGTAAAATAATAGAACGATTTGATGTCCCTTTTTTTATTGCATTAATGCAAAATTTAATAGTAGCTATTTTATCTTTTTTGTTAGTAATGCTATTTGAAGAAATCAATTTTTCTAAAATTAAATTAGAAACAATAGAAATATTATATGCGGGAATTTTATCAGGAGGAGCAGCATTTGCTTTACAACTTTTTGGTCAGAGAAATATTTCAGCTGCTCCTGCCGCTATTGTTATGTCTTTAGAGGGAGCTATTGCAGCTATTTCTGCTTGGATAATTTTAAACCAAATTTTAGGTATAAGTAATATTATTGGGTGTATTTTGATTTTATTTGGAGTTTTGTTTTCTCAACTTTTACCTATTTATGAATCCAAAACTAATAATATATAATGTAGAATAGAATTAATGCTAAGAATATTCTATATACCACAAAGACATTTAAAGAAAACTTCTTTAAAAATTTAAGAAAAAATTTAATCGTTATTAATGAAAATAAAAATGATAAAAATATTCCAATTAATACTAAAAAATTAAACTCAATATTTTCTTTAAACAAATCTTTTATACTCAATAAACTTGCACCAATTAAAGCAGGTATAGATAAATAAAAAGAAATTTTTGTTGAATCAATTCTATCAAATCCCAGTATTCTACCCGCAGTTATTGTTATTCCCGATCTACTCACGCCGGGTATTAAAGCTAAGACTTGAAAAAAACCAATTATTAAAACTGACTTAAAGTTGAAATCAATATCTATTTTTTTTAGAAATTTGTTTTTGTCTGCAATATAAATTAAAATTCCAAAAAACAAAGTAGCCCATGCAATAACTTTAATATTTCTAAGTTGATAGATTATGCCTGTTGAGTATAACAAGTAACCGAAAAGCACCAAAGGTATTGATCCAATTATTATTTTGTAAAATAAGTTATTATTTTTATTAAAATCAAAAATATCTTCTTTAAAATAATATAATATTGCCAACAAAGATCCTAAATGTAAACTGATATCAATTAGCAAAGATTGATTTTTAAATGCGTAGATGTTTGAAGCAACAATCAAATGAGCTTGTGAACTTATTGGTAAAAATTCAAAAATACCTTGAATGATAGAAAGTAAAAAAATTTCGAAAAAATCAGAGATCATCTAGATTGTTTATAAATAACTTTTGATTGTGTCTAATTCTTAATTAAAAGGAGCATAACAGGTATGCATTAATATCAAAAAAACAGTAAAATAAGCTATTAATTTAAAAAATAGGTCATATATTATGACCTATTAAGACTTTAATTGTTTCAAATCCTATAATAAATTGCGAACGAATGTCTAAAGAAATGCTTAAATTTGTAAATGTTGTAAAGCAAAGCCCTCTCAAAAGGGGAGCATCAACAAGAAAAGAGGATTTTAAAGAAATTTATAATGAATTTATAAATGAAAAAGCAAAAGAGCAATCAAGTAGGTGTTCACAGTGCGGAATTCCTTTCTGTCAAGTTCACTGTCCTTTGAGTAATAATATACCAGATTGGTTAAAGCTTACCGCTGAAGGAAGATTATTAGAGGCTTACGAATTATCTCAAAGTACAAACAATATGCCAGAAATTTGTGGAAGAATCTGTCCTCAAGATCGATTATGTGAAGGTAATTGTGTCATAGAACAGTCTGGCCATGGAACAATAACAATAGGATCTATAGAAAAATACATTACAGAAAATGCATGGGGCGAAGGGTGGATAAAACCTATAAAAGTAAAAAATGAAAAAGAACAAAGCATTGGAATTATCGGAGCTGGACCTGCAGGATTAGCAGCGGCAGAACAACTTCGTAAACTAGGATATCAAATCAACATATATGATCGACATGATAGACCTGGAGGTTTATTGATTTATGGAATTCCAAATTTTAAACTAGAAAAACATGTTGTAGAAAGAAGAACAAAATTATTAAAAGAAAGTGGCGTAAAATTTTTTCAAAGTTTTGAAGTTGGAAAAAATTCAACACTAGAAGAATTGAGAGAAAAACATGATGCAATATTAATTGCCACAGGAGTTTATAAAGCTAGAGAAATAGAAATACCAGGAAATGATTTAAAAAATATTTTTTGTGCAATGGAATTTTTAATTGCGTCAAATAAAAAAGGTTTAGGTGACGAGGTAGAATTGTTTGACAATGGTACATTAAGCACCGAAGGTAAAGATATTGTTGTAATTGGAGGCGGAGACACTGCAATGGACTGTTTGAGAACTGCAGTAAGGCAAAATGCAAAATCAGTTAAGTGTATTTATAGAAGAGATAAAGAAAATATGCCAGGCTCAGCAAGGGAAGTTGCCAATGCCGAAGAAGAGGGAGTAGAATTTATTTGGCTATCAAGTCCAAAAGAATTTGTAGGAAAAAATAAAATTGAAAGTTTAGTAGTTGATAAAATTAAATTAGGCAAACCAGATGATAGCGGCAGAAGAAAACCAGAGATTCAAAAAAATTCAGAATTTATTATTAAAACAGATATGATTATTAAAGCTTTGGGATTTGATCCAGAAAATCTTCCAAAATTGTTTAATTCAAAAGATTTACAAATCACACGATGGGGAACATTAAAAATCGATTTTGATACAATGGAAACTAATTTACCCGGAGTATTTGCCGCAGGCGATATTGTTAGAGGAGCCTCACTAGTTGTTTGGGCAATAAAAGATGGTCGAGATGTGGTAACCTTTATTAAAAAATTTTTAGAAAACAAAGAAACCAAAGAAGTTAAGGTCGCTTAATGAAAAATTATAAAAAAAATCTAAAAATTTTAGAAAAAAATCATATTTATTCAAAAAATATGGAACACGATGCATGTGGCGTTGGATTAGTTGCCTCTACGGAAGGAAAAAAATCAAGAAAGATTATAGAATATGGAATTGAAGCCCTAAAGGCAGTATGGCATAGAGGAGCTGTTGATGCTGATGGCAAAACGGGAGATGGCGCAGGTATACACGTTGAAATTCCTTATGATTTTTTTGTAGAAAAAATAGAAACCAAGGGACATAAACATGACAACTCTGAAGTATGTGTTGGAATGATCTTCTTACCACGAGATAATTTCAATGTTCAAGAAGACTGCAAGACTATAGTTGAAAAAGAGCTTACTAGATCAAATTTTAAAATTTATGGTTGGAGGCAAGTCCCAATAAATACAAAAGTTTTAGGCGAAAAAGCAAATAATAACAGACCTGAAATTACCCAAATATTATTTAAGCATTATAACAAAAACTTAGCCGACAAAAAATTAGAAAGAAAGCTTTATGAGATAAGAAGGAAAATTGAAAAAGAAATTATAAAAAATAATCTAGAGGGTTTTTATATCTGTTCCTTAAGTTCAAAATCAATAATTTACAAAGGTATGTTTTTAGCTGAAGCTTTATCTGATTTCTATACAGATTTAAATGATGAAAGATTTATATCGAGGTATGCAATTTTTCATCAAAGATTTTCTACCAATACATTTCCAAGTTGGAATTTAGCACAACCTTTTAGAGCTATTGCTCATAACGGGGAAATAAATACTTTTAAAGGCAATTGTAATTGGATGAAAGTTCATGAAGATGAAATAGAAAGTCCATTATTTGAAAATATAGAAAATTTAAAACCAGTAATACAGCCGAGAACTTCAGATTCGGCAGCTTTAGATAATGTTTTTGAATTATTAAATATTTCAGGACAACCAGCACCTTTGGCAAAATTAATGTTAATTCCGGATGCTTGGTCTAAAAAAAGCAAAATTTTACCCAGAGATCATCAAAGATTATTTAATTTTTTAAATAGTACAATGGAACCATGGGATGGACCAGCCGCAATTGCTGCAACTGATAACGAATGGGTAATAGTTGCTAATGATAGAAACGGCCTGCGCCCTTTAAGATACACCACAACAAAAGATAAATTGTTTTTTGCGGGATCTGAAACAGGCATGATTAAATTAGATGAAAAAAAAATTATTTCAAAAGGAAGGATAGGACCTGGAGAAATTATTGGAATAAGAATTAATAAAGGAAAAGTTTTTCATAATAATGAAATAAAAAATTATTTAGCAAAAGAATTTAAATATTTTAACAATCAAATTGTTGATCTTGATAAAAAAATCACAATTAATAACGAAAAATTTGTTTTTACTGGATCTGAACTAAGAAAAAGACAACATGCCTTTGGAATGAGTATCGAAGATCTCGAGTTAATTCTTCATCCAATGGCAGAAGATGCTAAAGAGGCAGTTGGATCCATGGGAGACGATACTCCACTTGCAGTTTTATCTGATCGTTATAGACCATTGTGCCATTTTTTTAGACAAAACTTTAGCCAGGTTACAAATCCACCGATAGATTCATTAAGAGAAAATAAAGTTATGAGTTTAAAGACAAGATTTGGAAACTTAGGAAATATATTGAATTTTGATAAATTAACCAAAGATAATATTTATGTTTTGGAAAATCCTATTTTATCAAATTCACAATTTAAAAAATTTATAAGTTTTTTTGGAAAAAACTCAAAAATTATCGATTGCACTTTCACGCACGACCAAACTCTCAAAGAATCTTTAGATAATATTCTAAAAGAATCTGAAATTGCAGCAAGACAGGGAATAAAGCAATTAATATTAACAGATCAAACAACATCTGAAAAAAAAATAGCAATTCCAATGCTTTTATGTGTAGGAGCTATTAATAAACATTTAATAAAAAACAAGTTAAGAGGATATGTTTCTATAAATGTGCAAACTGGAGAAGTTTTAGATACCCATTCATTTGCAACACTTTTGGGAGTTGGAGCAACTACAGTAAATCCATACTTAGCACTAGATAGTTTATATCAAAGATATGAAAAAAAACTTTTTGGAAAGTTTAGGTATGAGGAATGTATTGAAAGATATATTAAATCAGTAAATTTTGGACTTTTGAAAATAATGTCAAAAATGGGAATTTCAGTTTTAAGTTCTTACAGAGGCGGATGTAACTTTGAAGCTGTTGGGTTAAGCCGAACAGTAGTTTCTGAATATTTTCAAGGAATAACCTCAAAAATTTCTGGTATTGGGTTAAGAGGTATAGAAAAAAAAATAAAACATAATCATAAACAAGCATTTCAGAACAATGATAGTATATTGCCTATTGGAGGAATTTATAAATATAGAAAAAATGGCGAACTTCATCAATATCAAGGCAAATTAATTCATTTACTTCAAAATGCAGTAACTAATAATTCATTTGATACTTATAAAAAATATACAAGAGGAATTTATGATCTTCCTCCTATAAACATAAGAGATTTAATTGATTTTAGGAGAAGATATTTAAAATCTTCCATAGACATTTCAGAGGTTGAACCAGTATCGGAAATTTTAAAAAGATTTGGAAGCGGCAGCATGTCTCATGGAGCTTTATCAAAAGAAGCCCATGAAACTTTGGCAGTAGGAATGAATAGAATTAAAGGCGCATCATGTAGTGGTGAGGGAGGAGAAGATGAAAAAAGATTTACTTTAATGGAAAATAAAGACAGTTCTAACTCAAGAGTAAAACAAATTGCTTCAGCAAGATTTGGCGTAACAATTAATTATTTAAATAATTGTAATGAAATAGAAATTAAAATTGCTCAAGGAGCTAAACCAGGTGAAGGTGGACAACTACCTGGTTTTAAAGTTACAGATGAAATTGCAAAACTAAGGCACTCAACTCCTGGAGTAACATTAATATCACCACCTCCACATCATGATATTTATTCTATAGAGGACTTGGCTCAATTAATTTATGATTTAAAACAAGTTAACCCAAAAGTTAGAGTAGGAGTTAAGTTAGTTGCTTCATCGGGGATTGGAACAATCGCAGCAGGTGTTGCTAAAGCTAAAGCAGATATAATATTAATATCAGGTCATAATGGTGGAACAGGAGCAGCACCACAAACGAGTGTTAAGTATGTTGGAATTCCGTGGGAAATGGGGTTAACAGAAGTTAATCAAGTTTTAACTTTAAACAACTTAAGAGACAGCGTTACTTTAAAAACAGACGGAGGAATAAAAACAGGAAGAGATATTGTTATTGCAGCAATGATGGGAGCAGAAGAATATGGAGTAGCTACAACAGCTCTTGTTGCAATGGGATGTATTATGGTTAGGCAATGCCATTCTAACACTTGCCCCGTTGGAGTTTGCACTCAAGATAAAAAATTAAGAGAGAAATTCAGCGGAACTCCTGAAAAAGTTGTAAATTTATTTACATTTATTGCTAAAGAAGTAAGAGAAATTTTAGCTGAATTAGGTTTTAAAACATTAAACGAGATTATTGGAAGAACAGATCTATTAAAACAAGTTAGTACAGGCTCATCAAATTTAGACGATTTAGATTTACACCCTCTTTTTGTTTTACCCGATCCTGGAAATCATAAAAGATACTGTGAAAAAAAAGATATTAATAAAGTTCCAGATACTTTGGATCAAAAAATATTTTCTGAAATTGAAGATAAAATTGGCAAGACAAAAATAATTGAAAAAGAATTTATTATTAAAAATACTCATAGAGCAGTTGGTACAAGAATATCTTATCATTTACTTAAAAAGTATGGTTATAAAAAATTAGATGAAGATTTTTTGACTCTTCAATTCAAAGGTTCTGCAGGACAATCATTTGGTGCATTTGGAACAAAGGGATTAAAACTTTTACTTAGAGGAGATGCAAATGATTATGTGGCTAAAGGTTTGTCTGGAGCTTCAATTTCAATCAAATTGCCAGAGGAAAGCAATTTAATATCAAATGAAAATACAATTATTGGAAATACAGTTTTGTATGGCGCAACATCTGGAAAACTATTTGCAGCAGGACAAGCAGGCGAAAGATTTGCGGTAAGAAATTCAGGAGCAGTTTCAGTTATTGAAGGATGTGATTCTAATGGTTGTGAATATATGACAGGAGGTACTGTAGTTATTCTTGGAGAAGTGGGAGATAATTTTGCAGCTGGAATGACCGGGGGCATGGCATTTATTTATGATTTAAATAATAATTTTGAAAAAAAAGTAAATCCAGAAACTGTCGTGTGGCAAAAAGTAGAAACAAAATATTGGATAAATTATCTTAAAAATTTAATTGAAAAACATTATTACGAGACAAATTCAAATCTATCTAAAAATATAATAGATAATTTTGACAAAGAAATTTATAATTTTGTTCAAGTTTGTCCAAAAGAAATGATCAATAAATTAGAAAATCCAATTACAGATAAAATTAATATCAAAGAAGTAAGTTAAGGATTAAGAAATATTTTTAATCATTCCATCTAGCTCTTTGGATATTTTATTTAAATAATTTCTCTTCGATAAACTGTGATCTCCACCTTTAATAATAAATATTTTTTTTTTAGCTTTTGGAAAAATATTTAATACTTTTTTTGAAAAATTTGTAGGAACAACGTCATCCTTTGAACCATGAAACATAGTTACTGGTATCTTTATTCTTATTTTCATTTTTAAAACCTTATTTTTTTTTCCATCTAGAAACAATTGTTTAGTTAGAGGATAGGTATAATCACCATGTTTCATATGGTAAATTTTTTTGGTATTTATAATTTTTTTAATTTTTTTAGTAAATTTATTCCACATTAGTTTTTCTAAAAATTCAGGAGCGGATCCTATTCCAATAAAACCTTTAATTTGTTCTTTAAAAATTTTGATTAAGTTTAAAGCAATCCAAGAACCCATGCTTGATCCGATTATAATAAAATTTTTTTCTCTAAATTTATTTTTAATTAACTTTCTAGCATTAACTGTCCATTTAGATATATTTCCATTTGTAAATTTTCCGTAAGATTTTCCATGTCCAGAATATTCAAGCGTTAAAAAATTAATTTTTTTTTTATTGCAATACCGCGCAAATTTTGCTGGTTTTTCTCCTTCAATATCGGACATAAATCCAGGCAAGAAAATTACACATAAATTTGAGGTTGATTTTATAGATAAAAATCTAATTTTTTTTGTTTTTGAAAAATAGAAATATTTAAATCGTTTATATGACATTAGAGTTAATATATAAGATAAATTTGATGAGTTCGAAATTAAAAATTTTACAAGTTATACCAAGATTAGGATATGGAGGAGCTGAAACGGGCTGTTTTGATTTGGCCCACTATCTTTCTGAAAATAACTGTTCTTCCTTTATTGTAACCAGCGGTGGAGAATTAATTAAATATATTAATAAAAAAAAAGTTAAATTAATAAGATTGCCCGTACATAGCAAAAACCCTATCTTAATGTTATTTAATTCTTTAGCTTTAATAGCTATAATTTTATTTTTAAATATATCAATTGTGCATGCCAGAAGTAGAGCTCCAGCCTGGTCATGTTTACTAGCAATTAAAATTACGAGAAGAAAGTTTGTCACGACTTTTCATGGCACTTATAATTTTAGTAATAGCTTAAAGAAGTTTTATAATTCTGTAATGTTAAGATCGGATCTTATTATAGCAGGTTCAAATTTTATTTTTTCTCATATAAATGAAAATTATTCAGGTTACTTAGATTTAAATAAAAAATTTTTAGTAATATTCAGAGGAATTAATACAGAATATTTTAATTCAAAAAAAATTGTTCAGGCTGATGAAAACAAAATATTAAAAAAATGGGATATTAAGAAATATGTTGATCTTAAAAATATATCGTTGATTCTTCTTCCAGGTAGACTAACGCACTGGAAAGGTCAGGAAATGTTTATAGAGGCGCTACACAATGTAAAAAAAGAAATACCAGATAAAGAATTTTTTGCTGTTGTATTAGGCTCAGATCAAGGGCGTAAAGTTTATAAAAAAAAATTAGTAAGATTAGTAGAACAATATAGATTGCAAAATTGTATTAAATTTATTGATAAGTGTGAATTAATGCCATTAGCCTATAAAGTTTCGGATGTAATTGTATCTTCGTCTATAGAACCAGAGGCATTCGGTAGAGTTTCTGTTGAAGCCCAATCAATGGAAAAACCAATAATTGCAAGCAATATTGGTGGTTCAAAAGAAACAATAATTAACGACAAAACGGGTTTTTTATTCGAAGTTGGGAAAACCGAAGAATTAAGTAAGAGATTAATTCATGTTCTAAACTTGGATGAAAGCACATTGAAATTTATTGGAATTGAAGGTAGAAAAAATGTAGTAAAAAAATTTAACATTGAAAAAATGTGTTTTTCCACTTATTCAGAGTATAAAAAATTAATTAATTAAATGCCAAATATAACCTTGCTAGATGGAAATAAATTAAGTTTTAATAAAAAGGTAACCGGATTGGAGATTTCTGAAAAAATTAGCAAATCTCTTTCAAAGCAAGCATTGATCATGAGCGTTAATGGCGAACTTAAGGATTTAAGTGAAAAAATTGAAAACGATTGTTCTGTCAAGATTTTTACAAATAAAGACAAAGAAGGCTTAGAGATTATAAGGCATGACACTGCCCATATTCTTGCTATGTCTGTTCAAGAATTGTTTTCAGGTACTCAAGTTACTATAGGACCTGTAATTGAGGATGGTTTCTATTATGATTTTTCAAGGAAAGAACCTTTTACGGATGAAGATTTGTTAAAAATAGAAAAACGTATGAAGGAAATAGTTGATAGAAATGAAATTACCAAAAGAGAAGTTTGGAAAAGAGATCAAGCAATTTCTTATTATAAAGATAAGGGAGAAATTTATAAAACCGAGATAATCGAAAGCATTCCTGAAGGAGAAGAAATCTCAATATATTTCCATGGCAAATGGAGTGATTTATGTAGGGGTCCACATTTATCATCAACTGGGAAAATTGGAAAATTTTTTAAACTAACAAAAGTATCAGGAGCTTATTGGAGAGGTGACTCAAATAATGAAATGCTTCAAAGAATATACGGAACATCTTGGCCATCTCAAAAAGAACTTGATGATTATTTAAAAAGAATAGAGGAAGCTGGAAAAAGAGATCATCGAAAGCTGGGCAAAGAAATGAATCTTTTTCATTTTAGAGAAGAGAGCCCAGGATCGGTATTTTGGCATGAAAAAGGATGGATTTTATTTCAAAAACTCGTCAACTATATGAGAAGTAAACAAAAAAAAGCAGGTTATAAAGAAATTAATACTCCCGAAATATTGGATCGTTCGTTATGGGAAAAATCAGGCCACTGGGAAAAATTTGGAGAACATATGTACACTTCAACAACACCAGATGAAAAAATATTTGCAATTAAACCAATGAATTGTCCTGGATGCGTTGAAGTATTCAAACAAGGTCTCAAAAGTTATAGAGACTTACCTTTTAAAATGTCTGAATTTGGAAAAGTACATAGGTTTGAACCATCAGGTGCTTTACATGGTTTATTAAGAGTTAGAGCGTTCACTCAAGATGATGCTCATATTTTTTGTACAGAAGATCAAATTACTGACGAATGTTTAAGTGTAACAAATTTGATATTAGAAATTTATAAAGATCTAGGCTTTACTAATGTTCTACTGCAGTTTTCTGATAGACCACAAAAAAGAGTGGGAGATGATAAAATTTGGGATAAAGCTGAAGCAGCATTATTAAAAGCAATAAAACAATCAAATTTAAAATATGAAATTAATAAAGGTGAAGGTGCATTTTATGGGCCAAAAATTGACTTTGTACTCAGGGATAGTATTGGCCGTGATTGGCAATGCGGAACTTTGCAAGTTGATTTAAATTTGCCAGGTAGATTAGGAGCAACATTTGTAGATAAAGATGGTTCAAAAAAAATTCCAGTTATGCTTCATAGGGCTTTATTTGGATCCCTAGAAAGATTTATTGGAATATTAATTGAAAATTATGCTGGCAAATTGCCATTTTGGATTTCACCTTTGCAAGCCATGGTTATACCAATTTCTGATGAATTTGATGATTATGGGAAAAAAGTCTATGAAAAAGTAACTGAAGTTGGAATTAATTGTGAAATAGATTTAAAAGAGCATAACTTAAATTACAAAATTCGAGAACATTTAATGTCAAAAATTCCTATTTTGCTTATTTGTGGAAAAAAAGAAGTTGACTCTAACAGCATAACTATTAGAAAATCAGATTCTGAGAAACAACAAACTATGGAATTAAGTACTTTTCTAAAAAAATTTTCTGCTTTGAATAAAGCACCTTCATTTTAAGTGGCAGAATTTAAGAAAAATTATTTTCAAAGAAGAACAAAGCCAAAAGGACCTAGGGCAAATCATAGGATTAATTCACACGAAGTACAGGTTATTAATAGCGCAGGTGAAAATTTGGGAATTATGAATACCAACAAAGCAATCTCAATTGCAAAAGAAGAAGGTTTGGATTTAATAGAAATAGCACCAAATACCAATCCTCCAGTTTGTAAAATAATTGATATGGGTAAGTTTAAATATGAAGCTCAAAAGAAAGCTAACAAGGCAAAAAAAAGACAAAAAAAAATTGAATTAAAAGAAATTAAGTTAAGACCAGTTACAGAAATTCATGATTACAATTTCAAATTAAAAAATGCACAAAAATTTCTTGCAAAAGGAGATAAAGTAAAATTTACAATTCGATTTAAAGGTAGAGAATTAATGCATTCAAACCTTGGAAATGATTTAATGAATCGAATTCAAGAAGATATTAAGTCAGTTGGCAAAGTGGAAATGAGTCCGAAGTTTGAGGGCAGGCAAATGATAATGGTAATTCAGCCTTTATAAAGCATAATATTAGTTGTAAATTTAATTCAATATTTGTATAAACTCATCGAATTATGCCAAAATTAAAAACTAAAAGTTCAGCAAAAAAAAGATTTAAAATTACTGCAAGAGGCAAAGTAATTATGTCTCAAGCAGGGAAAAGACATGGTATGATTAAAAGAACAAATAGACAAATTAGAAATCAAAGAGGCACAACAGTTATGTCAAAACAAGATGGGAAAATTGTTAAGTCGTATATGCCTTACAGTTTAAGAGGATAAAATGGCAAGAGTAAAAAGAGGCGTAACAAGTCATGCTAAACATAAAAAAGTTTTAAAAGCTGTAAAAGGACAGTGGGGCAGAAGAAAAAATACTATTAGAGTTGCTAGACAAGCAATGGAAAAAGCAATGCAATATGCTTATAGGGATCGTAGAACAAAAAAAAGGGAATTTAAATCTTTGTGGATACAAAGAATTAATGCAGGTGTTAGAGCAGAAGGACTAACATATTCGAAATTTATTAATGGTTTAAGTAAATCTGGAATTAAACTGGACAGAAAAATTCTAGCAGAGATAGCGTATAGTAACCCTGAGGCATTTAGGACCATAGTCAAAAAAGCTCAAGCTGCACTTAACTAATCTTCACTATTGTTTTTCTTCAGTTAAGAAATAATCTGCAATTATGTCAGAGATTATAAAAATAAAAGAAAAATATCTTTCTAAATTAAATGAGTTTTTAGATCAAAATAAACTAAATGAAATCAAGACAGAATTGTTTGGGAAGAATGGAATAATATCAAAAAAATTTAGGCAGCTAGGATCAATTACTGAAGAAGAAAGAAAAGATTTTGCTGTAGAACTAAATTTATTAAAAAATGAACTACAAGAATTAATTTTAAAAAAAACTGAAGAAATTCAAAATCAAGAAATAAACAAAAAACTTAAGAATGATAATATTGACGTAACTTTACCTGGAAGACCTTACTTTGCTGGAAAAATTCATCCTGTTTCACAAGTAATTGACGAAATTATTTCTATTTTTTCTGAAATAGGTTTTTCTGTTGAAGAAGGACCAGATGTAGAAAGTGAATATTACAATTTTTCTGCACTTAATACTCCAGAAAATCATCCAGCACGAGATATGCATGATACTTTTTATCTTGATCATTCTAAAGATTTACTTTTACGAACACATACATCGCCTGTTCAAATCAGAACAATGCTGAAAGGCAAACCACCTTTTAAAATAATTGCTCCTGGAAGAACTTATAGACATGATAGTGACCAAACACATTCGCCCATGTTTCATCAGTTAGAAGGATTACATATAGATAAAAATATAAACATGGGTCATCTCAAGGGCTGTTTATATTATTTTGTTAAGAAATTTTTTGAAGTTGATAAAGTGAAGGTTAGATTCAGACCTAGCCATTTTCCTTTTACTGAACCATCAGCAGAAGTAGATATTGGATATAAAATACAAGACGGGAAAATCAAAATTGGGGAAGGTACCAAATGGTTAGAAATTCTTGGATGTGGAATGGTACATCCCAACGTTTTAAAAAATGTAAAAGTAAATCCAAAACAATACCAAGGGTATGCTTTTGGCGTAGGTATTGATCGATTGGCCATGTTAAAATATGGAATAAATGACCTAAGAGCTTTTTTTGAAAGTGACATTAGATGGTTAGAATTTTATGGGTTTGATCCGTTAGATATTCCAACAAATTATAGAGGTTTAAGCAGATGATAACTTCATTATCATGGTTAAAAAATCATCTAGATACAAAAAAAAACATAAATCAAGTAATAGAGCGTTTGATAGAAATTGGACTAGAAGTAGAAAATATAAAATCACCAAATGCTAATTTAGATAACTTTATTGTATGTAAAATTGTAAAATCTCAAAAACATCCTAATGCAGATAAACTAAAGCTTTGCGAAGTAGATATAGGTTCAGGAAATTTAATTAAGGTTGTCTGTGGAGCTCAAAATGCTAGGGAAGGACTGTTTGCAGTCTATGCTCCACCAGGCGCAGTCATTCCAAAAAATAATATAAAGTTGAAAGTAGCAAAAATAAGAGGAATAGAATCTTACGGAATGCTTTGCTCAGGTTACGAACTTGAAGAATCTTCAGATAAAGAAGGAATTATTGAATTAGATGAAAAAGAAAAAAATATTGGTGAAAAATATTTTAAAAATATTGGAGAAAAAACTATGGATATTGCCATTACACCGAATAGACCTGATTGTTTGGGTGTTCGAGGTATAGCAAGGGATTTGGCATCTTCAGGTTTAGGTCAGTTAAAAAAACAGCTTACTACTAAAATAAATCAAAAATTTAAAAATCCAATTAAAGTTTCAATAAAAAAAGAAAAAGGACAGGGATGTGGTATTTTTGGAAGTGTTTACATTAAAAATGTTCAAAATAAAGAAAGCCCTGATTGGCTTAAAAAAAGAATTATATCTTTAGGTTTGAAACCAGTTTCAGCAATTGTTGACACTACCAATTATATAATGTTTGATTTGAATCGACCTTTGCATGCTTATAATGCTGATAAGATTGATCAAGAAATTATTGTTAGAAACTCAATAAAAGGTGAATCTTTTGAAGCTTTAGACAACAGAAAATATACACTTCAAAACAATATGTGCGCAATAAGTGACAAGTCGGGAGTTTTAGGTCTTGGAGGAATTATTGGTGGAACTAGATCCAGTACAGAACTTTCTACTAAAAATATTTTATTAGAATCTGCATATTTTTTTCCATCGCCAATCAGAAAAACCTCTAAAATACTAAATATTGATACTGATGCAAAATATAGGTTTGAAAGAGGTATAGATCCTGATTCTATAAAATTAGGCTTGGAACTTGGGATGAGCATGATACTGGATATTTGCGGCGGTGAAGCAAGCAAGTTTTCAATTGTAGGAAAAATAAAAGATAAAAGAAAAATAATCGATTTAGAAACAAAAAAGTTTTCAAAAGTCATTGGGTTTTCAATTACAAGCGCAGAAATTAAAAAAATTTTATCTTCTTTAGGATGTTCTTTAAAAATGAGTAAAAAAAAAATGAAGGTTTTACCACCTACTTGGAGACCAGATATAAAGGAAGATATAGATCTTATAGAGGAGTTAACAAGAATTAAAGGTTATGACAAAGTGCCTTTAATAAATCCTGAAAAAGAAAATATTAAAGACACCTTAAATAATAAACAAAAACTTTTTAATTTTGCTCAAAGATCTGTAGCATCAAAAGGTTATGCGGAAGCAGTTACGTGGTCTTTTACAGATTCAAAAATAGATAATCTTTTTTCAGAATTAAAAAATGAAATTAAATTATCTAATCCAATTTCAAGTGATTTAGATGTTCTAAGATCATCTCTTTATTCTAATTTAATGATTGGCGCAAAAAAAAATATTCATAGAAATTTTGAAGATTTAATGTTGTTTGAAATAGGACCTGTTTTTAAAGGTAGTAAACCCGGAGAACAATCAACAATGATTGGTGCAATTAAAACAGGAAAATATTCTAGAAAAAATTGGATTGAAAAAGAACGAAACTTTGATGTTTATGACATTAAAAATGATGCTCTAAGAATTCTAAATGAAGTTGGCATTAATAGTGATAAGATAATTGTGAGCAAGAAAACAAAAAAATGGTACCATCCCGGAAGGTCTGGTTTGTTGTCATTGGGTTCATCTAGCGGTCCAGAACTTGCATACTTTGGAGAAATTCATCCATTTATTATTAAAAAGTTAGATCTTAGAACTGATAATGTTTTAGGTTTTGAAGTCATTTTAGATAACATACCCGAGTCAAGAAAAAAAATTAGAGAATCAAAACCAAAATTTACTGTTTCTGATTATCAAAAAGTAGTTAGAGATTTTGCTTTTGTTATTGATGAAAAATATAATTCTGGAGAAATTATAAATTTAGTTAAAAAAATTGATAAAAAATTAATTAAGGATGTAAGAATTTTTGATGTTTATCAAGGAGATAATATTGCAGCAAGAAAGAAATCTATTGCTTTTAATGTAACTCTAGAACCTAAAGACAAAACTTTAAGCGATAATGATATAGAAGAAGTGAGCAAAAAAATTATATCAACAGTTCAAGAAACTACAGGCGCAACATTAAGATCGTAATGTCAACCATCGATCATATTAGAAATTTTGCTATTATTGCACATATTGACCATGGTAAATCTACTATTGCTGATCGAATAATCCATAAATGTGGTGGCCTTACAGATAGAGAAATGAAAGATCAGGTTCTAGACTCTATGGATATTGAAAGAGAAAGAGGAATTACAATTAAGGCGCAAACAGTTAAGCTTAATTATAAATCTAAGGATGGAAAAGATTACATTCTCAATATTATTGATACTCCAGGACATGTTGATTTTAGCTATGAAGTTAGTAGATCGCTGTATGCATGTGAAGGTTCAATTTTAATTGTTGATAGTACTCAGGGAGTTGAAGCTCAAACACTTGCAAATGTTTATCAAGCTTTAGATATTAATCATGAAATTGTACCCGTCTTAAATAAAATTGATTTACTTGCTTCAGATTTAGAAAAAACAAGCAAACAAATAGAGGATGTGATTGGTATTGATACTAGCAATGCTATTCCATGTTCTGGAAAGACAGGTGAAGGAATTGAAGAAATTTTAGAGCAGATTATAAAAACATTGCCAGGCCCCAAAGGAGAAAAAGATGAAATTTTAAAGTGTTTGTTAGTTGATAGTTGGTATGACGCTTATCTAGGGGTTGTTATTTTAGTTAGAGTGATTGATGGAAAAATTAAAAAAAATATGAAAATTAAAATGATGTCAACTAATCAAGAGCATATTATTGAAAAAGTTGGAGTGTTCACACCTAAACCAAAGGATGTTGATGAATTAAATGCAGGTGAAATTGGTTTTATTACAACTGGAATAAAAATATTATCAGAGACAAAAGTCGGTGACACAATATGTGAGTCAAAAAAGCCGTTGAAAGAAGCTTTGCCAGGATTTAAGCCAAGCAAACCAGTTGTTTTTTGCGGGTTGTTTCCAGTGGATAGTTCAGAATATCAAAAATTAAAAGACGGATTAGCAAAACTTCAACTAAATGATGCAAGTTTTTCTTTTGAAGCAGAATCTTCTTCAGCACTTGGTTTAGGTTTTAGATGCGGTTTTTTAGGATTATTGCATTTAGAAATAGTTACAGAAAGATTAGAAAGAGAATTTGATATAAATTTATTAACCACTACTCCAGGTGTAGTTTACAAAGTTCATTTGAATAAAGGAAATGTAATAGATTTACAAAACCCATCAAGCTTACCTGATCCAACACATATTAAGTTTATTGAAGAACCTTGGATTAAGGCAACAGTTATAACGCCAGATGAATATCTTGGATCAGTAATAAAGATTTGTCAGGATAAAAGAGGCATACAAACTAATTTAACTTATTCTGGAAATAGAGCAGTAATTAATTATGAATTACCTTTAAATGAAGTTGTTTTTGATTTTAATGATAGGTTAAAATCTATGACTAGTGGTTATGCTAGTTTTGATTATGAAATTATTGAACATAGAGAAGGAGATTTAGTTAAATTAGGAGTTTTAGTAAATTCAGAACCAGTAGACGCACTTGCTATGATGATACATAAAGATTTTGCTCAATCTACAGGAAGAGAAGTATGTGAAAAATTAAAAGATTTAATTCCAAGGCACAATTTTATGATTCCAGTTCAAGCAGCAATAGGAGGTAAAATTATTGCAAGAGAAACAATTAAAGGTTTTAAAAAAGATGTACTTACAAAGATACATGGTGGAGGAGCAACGGATAGAAAAAGAAAACTACTAGAAAAACAAAAAAAAGGTAAAGCTAGATCAAAACAATTTGGCAGAGTAGAAATTCCACAAGAAGCATTTATTGGAGTGTTAAAAATTAACAAAAATGATTAGTGTTATAATAATTTTATTAATAGCAACAAACATTATTACAATTTATTTGTTAAAAAGAAAAAAAATTAAAAAATATTTTGCTAAGTCATTTATAAAATCTGTAAATTTAGAAAAAGTTAACAAAATTTTTGAATCCGAAAAAATATCAGAAAATCTTTATGGTCCAAAAAAAGATGTTATTGTGAAAAGTTTTTGTATTCCTTCTGGACAAGATATAGTTGGCATAACTTCTGATTATGAAGCTTGGATTTTATCAAGTTTAAGCAAAATTAGTAAAAATATTTTTGAATTTGGAACCTGTAGTGGAAAAACTACTACTTTAATGGCTTTAAATTCACCAAATGATTCAAAAATAATCACTTTAACATTAGATTCAAACCAGGCAAAAAATCTAAGTTCAGATAGCCAGGACAATAAAGTTTCTATCAGAAATATAATTAATGAAAGCAATTATAATAAATTCATTTTTTCTGGCAAAGAGTATGAAGAAAAAATATCTGTTATGTTTATGGACTCTAAAAAGCTAAATGCTGATGAATATTTAAACAAATTTGATTTAATATTTATAGATGGTGGTCATACCTATAGCATTATAGAAAATGATTCGATTAAAGCTTTTAAAATGATTAAAGCAGGAGGTATTATCCTTTGGCATGATTATGTTCCTGGCAAAACTTCTGATAAAGACGTAGTAAAATATTTAAATAAAATTTCTAAATATAAAAAAATCTTTCATATAGAAAATACTTCTTTGTGTTATTTTAATAATATTTAATATGAGCAATAAAACCATAATTAATGTTAGTTTATTTATAATATCTTTGATTTTGTTAATTAAAATTAAAGATGTTTTTGTATCATTTGATGATTATATATATCTTAACGAGCTATTTATTAATTATGAAGGTGGATTTTTAAGGAGAGGTTTATTAGGCCAAATAGCATTATATATTTTTAAAAATTTTTCAGTAAGCCCTGTTACTTTTTTTTCTGTGGTATTTAGTTCTGCAAATATAATTTTTTTCTATTTATTTATAAAATGCATTAATAAATTTAAATCTAATATCTTCCTATATTTAGTTTTACTATTATCGCCAGCAACGTTAATGTTTAATATTTTTGATTCAGCTAATTTTTTTAATAGTCAAATTTTTATTTTAATATCAATTCTTTTACATTGCTTCATAGCTCTAAAATATTTTAATGAAACTAATAAGTATAAGAAATATTTTGTATTTTTAATAATTCCATTATTATTTTTGAATATTTTTCAATATGATCCTCAAGTCATAACTTTATCTTCTCACATGTTAATTACATATATTGTTTTGTCTAAAGAATTACAAAAATCATATAAATTTTTATATTCCTATATTTTTTTGTTAATTCCAATTTTGTCTGTCATCCTCAATAATGGATCACAAGAACAAATAACCGCATTTGAAAATATGAAAGAAATTGTGAATTACAATTATAGTTTTATTATAAATGAGCATCCAGAGTCATTTTCAGAGATAGATACTAAGGACCTAAGAGGAAATCTTAATTTAAAATTGGGTGCTATGATTAAAATATTTGGTATTAAATTTACATATAATCACAAAGTATATTTATTTTTATCTATAATTTTAGCAGTTATATTTTTTATGTTTATTTTTGGTTACTTTATTAGTCAAAAAATCTATTTTATTAATACCAGATACAAAATAGCAATAATTAGTTTTATCCCTTTGCTATCATTGTTTATTTTTATAACTGATTTTGGTAGGTCTATTCATATTTTGTTAATTCATTTGCTGAGTTTTTATTTTTTATTTAAAATTGATAAAAGGAAAGAAAAAGTTTTTTTAAAAAAAATAAATTTTTTTAGCAAATCATTTATTGTTCTATCTATTATAATTTATTGTAATTTTTGGACATTATCCCACGCAAGTGGGTGGGTATCAGTTTTTAATCCTAGTGTGCCAAGTTATTCAAAATATTCAAGTTATACAAATGAATTTAATAAAATTTTTTTTAACGTTTATTATTATACAGATAATTATATTATAAATTTACCAACAGCAGAATTTATGAAACCTTATCTTAAATTAGAATAATTAAATAACTAGTTTTTATAATTATTGGAGAGATGGCCGAGTGGTTTAAGGCGCACGCTTGGAAAGTGTGTGTACCCTCACAGGTACCGTGGGTTCGAATCCCACTCTCTCCGCCAGTCATTTAATATTTTTTGTAACTCTATCTATAATTTTATTTATAATAGTTTCG
>Ga0187827_10000579_pt1 | contig 57450 bp, 40 predicted proteins | sample ETNtaG_39_FD_167969 | JGI IMG/M metagenome (GOLD analysis project Ga0187827, IMG submission 167969) | Marine microbial and viral communities from oxygen minimum zone, Eastern Pacific Ocean - ETNP2014_SV_150_PacBio MetaG (Illumina Assembly) | ecosystem: Environmental > Aquatic > Marine > Hypoxic...
CGGGAAGAAGTATCGATAAAAGAATTAAATTATGCATTACAACTTGCAGAAAATGCCATAACCCTTGAACCGGATAATGCTTCATTCCTTGATACGATAGGATGGATATATTACAAACTGGAGACATATAACAAGGCTGAAGAATATCTGCAAAAAAGTTTAAGTATAAATGATCATAACCCTGTAATTTTAGAGCACCTAGGTGATATTTACATACAATTGAATAAATCAAGAGAAGCTTTGGAAATGTATCAAAGAGTGCTTTTAATCAATCCTAAAAATCAATTGATTGAGGATAAGATGAATAGAATTTATGAATGATCATCTCTCCATTAGCATTGTCGTTCCCGTATTTAATGAAGTAGACTCACTAAAGAATTTTTATAGTGAGGTAAAAGATATTTTATATAGATATTCTGAACATGAAATAATTTTTATTGATGACGGAAGCAATGATGGCTCAAATAAGATTATTAGAGAGTTGGCAGAAAATGATCCGTGTATTACAATGATACGATTTTTCAAGAATTACGGGAAGGCAGATGCCCTTTCAGAAGGATTCAAGTATGTAGAAGGAGATATTATCATTACAATTGATTCTGATCTCCAGGATGATCCTTCTGAAATACCCCAATTAATTGAGAAGATACAAGAAGGTTGGGATGTGGTATCCGGCTGGAAGAAAGACCGAAAGGACCCATTGTCAAAAACAATCCCTTCAATACTATTCAATTTTGTAACCCGATTGTTAACAGGTATAAAAATACATGATTTTAATTGTGGATTAAAAGCATATCGTAAAAAAGTGGTTAAAGCAGTGGATCTATACGGAGGCATGCATCGTTATATACCAGCCCTTGCTGGAAAGAAAGGATTCTCCATTACTGAAGTTGAAGTAAACCATCGACCACGTGAATTTGGGGTAACAAAATATGGTGGAAATCGCTTACTACATGGTTTTTTTGATCTATTTACAATGCTGTTTACAAGCAGGTATTTCGATAGGCCTATGCACTTCTTTGGATCTGTTGGAATAATTTTTCTTTTGATTTCATTGGGATGTGAATTATTTCCTCTGTATGAAAGACTTATTAATGGCATTCCATTTCAAAAACATTTTGCCTTAATTGTTTTCGGTGCGATGGTTTTTGTTTTAGGACTTTGGTTTTTTTCTATTGGATTGCTAGGAGAATTGTTTATTAAATCTTCTGGTTCATCTGATAATAAAGTTCATTCTGTTTATTCTTCAAAGCAGGGCTAAATGAAAATAGCAGTGATCTCACCGGCACCACCCTATCGGGGTGGAATTTCAAAACATACTTCTATACTAATTGATAAATTAAGCAGTAAACATTCGGTTGATTTGATTAATTATTCCCGTCAATATCCCGATTTTCTTTTTCCTGGGAAATCGCAGTATTTAGAAGAAGATACAAACAATTACCCATCCAAAAAGTTAATTGATTCTATTAATCCTGTTAGTTGGTTTAAGACGGGATATAGACTTGCAAAGAATAAGTATGATCTAATTATATTTCGTTTTTGGAACCCCTTCTTTGCTCCTGCATTGGGTACCATTGCGACTATAATTAAAAGAAAATCTCCATCAATAAAATTGATCTCTCTGTGTGATAATATTTTTCCGCATGAGGAAACCCCAATGGGGCAGTATCTGATAAGATTTATGTTGCATAAGTTAGATGGACATATAGTTCAGTCAAGTCACACAGAAAATGAATTGCATGAAATAATAAAAAATCCCGTATATGAAAAATGTATTCATCCAATTTATTCTTCTTTTCCTGAAAGAATAGATAAATATAAAGCTCGAAAAAAACTAAAAATAAAATCTAATAATGTAATTCTATATTTTGGCATTATTAGGGATTATAAAGGCTTCGATATTCTGTTAGAAGCTATATCATATTTAGTAAAAAAGAGAACGGATTTTCACCTTTTGGCTGCCGGAGAATGTTATGGAAATGATGAAAAATACATAAAATTAATATCTGATCTTAATATTTCAAAGAATGTAACATGGCATAATCGTTATATACCGGATAAAGACGTTTCCTTTTATTTTTCAGCAGCTGATGTGGTAGCACTGCCATATAGATCAGCGTCCCAGAGTGGTATTATTCAGATTGCCTACTCATATGATCTTCCAGTCATAGTGACAGATGTAGGTGGTCTCACTGAAATTGTGGAAGAAGGCAAATCTGGTTTTGTTATTAAGCCTGAAAATCCTAGATGTTTGGCTGAGGTGCTTTCTCAAAATCTAGGCACATCAAATTTTGATGAAATGTCAAATTTTATTAGAAATTATAAAAATAAATTTTCCTGGGAATACTTTGTAAAGGGGATTGAGTCAATATATAATCGGATATGACACCTCATGTTAAAATCCTCATTTTAAATTGGAATGGTAAAGAATTATTAACACCCTGTTTGGATTCTGTTCTTGATATAGATTATCCCAATTATTCTGTAAAGATCATTGATAACAAATCAACTGATGGTTCAATAAGTATGGTCCATAAGAACTATCCTGATGTGGAAATAATGGAATTGGATCGGAATTATGGTTTTGCAGGAGGATATAACCGCTGTTTCACTAAAATAAAAGAAAAGCCATCAGAATTTATCATGCTATTGAATAATGATACTTTAGTTGATCCAATGATTCTTCACAGCTTCAATACAGCAAGGGAACAATATGGTGACAATCATATATACGGAGGGAAAATATATTATCAAAGTCATCCAGAAAGAATTTGGTATGCTGGTGGCAAGGTGAATCTAAAATTTGGTTATGTTTCGCACATAGGTATACGTAATATTGATGGAGATGAATTTTCAAGCCTACAGAACACTGATTATATAACTGGCTGCTGTCTATTTACCTCAACTAAAGTCATAAAACTACTGGATGGTTTTGATGAACGCTTCAATTTTTATGGAGAAGATGTAGATTTATGCCTCAGGGGTAAAGAAAGAGATATAAATTGTTACTATTGTCCCCAAGTAAAATTGTGGCATCATATTTCTGCATCAATTGGAGGTGAGTTTGCATTAAGTAGGTTGTTTAAAAAGGAAAAAAACTTACTTAAATTAATACTTAATCACTTAATTATTTTTCAAATTCCTTTCGCACTGATTTGTAATATATTATTATTTATAATTGAACTATTATATCGATTAATTATTAAAAATAAGACTGATTAGATTACTTTATTGTGAACAGATTATTAAATTTTATTAGAAAATATATTGTACCTGATGAAACTCGATTAATCCATTCTATATTGCATAAAGAATCAATAGTCAATCCATTGATGATAGATGTTGGGGCATGTCTGGGGGATGTTTTAATGCCTTTCTTGAATGATAAATGGATAGTCCATGCTTTTGAACCTGATCGAAAGAATTATATCTTATTAAAAGAAAGAACTTTGAATCATTCCATAATTATAAATTCTAAAGCGGTATCAAATAAAGTTCAGGATCAAGCGGCTTTTTTTTCAAGTCAAGAATCAGTTGGTGTTGGAAGCTTATTAAAATTTTCTAATAATCATCAGTATTCACATGAAGTCGCAGTTACAACGTTAGGATTATATTGTAGTGAGAATAATATTGAAAAAATTGATTTTTTGAAAGTTGATGTAGAAGGTTATGATAAATTAGTTTTAGAGGGATTAGATTGGGATAGCATTAAACCAAGCATGATAATGTGTGAATATGAAGATAAAAAGACTAAAAAACTAAATTATAGAATGCATGATCTAATATTATTATTAGAAGATAGAGGCTATAAAGTCATGGTTTCTGTATGGTACCCACTAAATAAGTATGGTGGTGCACATAAGTGGAACAAGTTTATCTATTCAGATTTTGAAACTATTTCTGATGATACTTGGGGTAATATTATTGCTACTAATAATTATAAACTATGGAATCAGCTCTTAATAAAAGCACAAAGTTATAGTTTTATATGGTCTTTTAATATTTACCATTTTATTAGAAATTATTCTAATTGATATTAGGTTTTAGGCATGAAAAAAATACTATTCTTCCCACATGTCCCTTATCATGCAATTACTTTTGTTGCAGTGATAAAAGAATTAATTGATGTTAAGGCAACTCTTGTATATGCTGACCATTTAAAGAATTATGGATTAGATAAAATAAAAGGATCAAATATTAAGGAAATTGCTTCAGCAAGTAATATTAGAGCTATCCCCTATACTCCAAAATTACTTTTAAGTGAAAGCCCAAGTATTTTAGTAGTAATGAATGATTGGGGAGGTTGGCCAAAAAGAGCTGTTGAAGATGCTAAAATGATGGGTATTATTACTGTGGGACATATTGAGGGAGCACAGGATTATTTAGATACTCATTTAAAAATGGGATATGTTGGGAAAAGACGCTATCCTTATCAGAAAGTAGAGTATATTTTTTTGTTGGGTAAGTATGATAAACAATTCTTTAGTTCAAAGCAAACAAAGTTAATTGGTTCTCCAAGATTTGATAGTTTTGATGTCAAATCAAATAGGATTCAAAAAAAATTTTCTAATACTTTGATTGGTATAAACTGCAATTTTTCCTATGGCGTATTTTCTGATATATCTGAAAAATGGATTAGTGATGTTATTATTGCAGTAAGATATCATGAAATTAATTATCAAATTAGTCAACATATTGGAGATAAGACGAATTTAAGTGGATATAATACTTATCAAGGTAGCATACATGCACTTATTGAAAAATCAACCATCTTGATTAGTCGTTTCAGTACAGTAATTATTGAAGCACTTATGCTTGGATGTCCAGTAGTTTATTATAACCCGCATAATGAAAGCCAACCTACATATCTAGACTCGATGGGTGCTTTTCCGAAACCGACAAATATACAAGAACTAAAAGATGCCATAAATGATGTATTATTACATAGAAGGGAATGGCTTGCCCGATCAGAGAAATTTCTTGATTATCATGTTGCTTATAGAAAAGGTGGATCTGCGATATCTTTTGCAAATGCGCTTAATGAAATATCTGTATATAAAAAAAAACAAGCTAAATTTTACCCGTTTCGTTCAACTTTAGTATACTTTTACGAGAATATTAAGAGAAAACTGCCATTTTGAATAAAGAAGAAATATTTTCAATCATAATTCCCACTTTTAATCGTCAGGAAATAGTTTTTAATACTATTCAATATTTATCTAATCAAACTAATTCTAATTTTGAAGTTATAATTATTGATCAAACAGATGGTTTCAAAAGGGAACTAAACGATTTCAAAAGTGAGAATTTTAATTATAGATATTTTAATATCAATGAAATTGGTCTACCCAATGCAAGAAATTATGGTGCTGATAAAGCATTAGGAGATATATTAATATTCTTAGATGATGATAGTATACCTGATATTAACATAGTTGAAAATTATAAGAAACTATTCCAATCATTAGGGTCTAAAGTTTTAATCGGTGGCAGAGTAATTGAAAAAGGAACTGACATATTAAAAGAACGTAATAATATATGTGGAGGATGGATCACATGGTATGGAAAAACATTGAAAAATTTTGATACAGACAATTCAGGGGAATGTGAATGGGCACCTGGGGGTAATTTTGCTTTGAGTAAAAAACTATTTTTTCAAGTAGGTGGATTTGATACGAATTTCATTGGTAATGCACTTTTGGAGGATGGAGATTTTGGGTATGCTGTAAAAAAGAGTGGTGGAAGAGTATATTATCAACCTGAATCCATTATTGAACATATTAGAGCTCCAATGGGTGGAGTTCGCCTAAGGAATCCGAATAAAAATATGTTCTATCGTGCACATAATACAGTATATTTCTTTCGGAAATATGATAAACATCAATTTTTATTCTTTGTTTTTATTTATTTATATTGTGTTGCATTGAAAGATTATTTTAATAAAAAACATAGAGCAGGAGCATTTTTTTGGACATCAGTAGGTTTTTATAAAGGTTTTACTACAAATATAAAAAAGTGATGAACATCGCTCAAAAAATTGCTAAAGAATCAACTATAACGTTTTCAGGAATGGTATATGGAAATATTAATCGTTATCTCTATACAGCTCTTCTTGCAAGGTGGGTAGGGGTTGAATTTCTTGGAGTTTATTCTCTTGCAAATGCTATTATGATCATTGGTGAAGTTGTAGCAAAGATGGGCCTTGAAACAGGTGTAATGCGGTTTGTAAGTAGGTTGGAATCCAATACTCATAAATATCAAATGCAGGAAATTATCCAGTCATCATTAAAGATGACAATAGTATTTTCTATCACAATTACTATTCTACTTTCTGCATTTGCTTGGGTATTAACTAGTATTTTTCGAGGAACGCTATTGCTATATTATACCATTATTGTATTTGCTTTTACCATCCCGTTTAACAGTATAACTATGGTTGCAGCATTTGCAACTCAAGGATATAAATTATTAAAATATAAAGTGTTTACAACACAGTTCCTGAATCCCACAGTTTTGTTAGTAAGTATGGTGATTTTCTACTGGTTTATTTCCGAGGAATCAGCCATCATTCTTCCGATGTCAGTTACTGGTGTTTTAGGTAGTATTACCATGTTATTGATATTGAAAAAAGTATCAGGAGTAAAATTGATGGGGGTTCTTTCATCTCCATTTGATGGTCAGTTACTTGCCTATTCTATCCCGCTAATGCTTGTAACAATCCTGCAGACATTCATGCATTGGATGGATATAATCATGCTCGGGTATTTTACAGATGCATCAGTGGTTGGGCTTTACCATCCTGCAGCACGAACAGCAGGTCTTCTTCAGGCATTACTAATATCATTTATAAGTATTTATGCCCCCATGATTTCTCAATTGCATGGAAATGGTGATTTTAGGGAAATGTCCCGATTGTATAAGTTGGTAAGTCGCTGGTTGCTTACATTTTCAATTCCAGTATCGTTGATATTTATTTTTTATCCTGCTAAAGTTATGCTTTTATTCGGGCCAGATTACATGGAGAGTGCATCAGTGTTAGTAATACTAACTATTGCAACATTTTTACAGACTATCCTTGGTGCAGCTGGACCAATCTTAAGTATGTCTGGATATACACGATTGGTCTTTTGGAACTCTTTGGGAGCTTTTATATTAAATCTTGTGCTGAATATTATTTTTATCCCAAAATTTGGTATCATTGGAGCTGCCTGGTCAACACTTATTTCCCTGACTGCACTTGGTCTTGCCCGAATTATTGAAGTACAATTGCTCCTGAAACTTTCTTTTTGTAGTAGTCGTTTATATAAGCCCCTATTGGCAGGATTAGTTACGTCTTTTTGTATTTTAAGTATACGTTCTTTTGTAATGGTTTATCATACTATAGTGACCCTATCTATTGTGGTTCTATTTTCAATACTCATTTACGGATTTGTATTATGGTTTCTAAAGCTTGAACCAGAAGATAAAGATTTCTGGTCTGGATTAATTATTTTAAGGAAAAGAAAAGGAACAAAGACCATAATGAATATAGCCAGATATGAAGAATAATTCAGCTAATTGTAATTAAAAAAGATAGAATGTTAATAATGAAATACCTTTTAAAATACCAATTTCATCTAATATCCTGCGGTATCATTGCATTGATTATTGGGTTTCTTTTTCATAAACCCCTCACAGGAGAGTATACATTTGGAGGCCCTGATTCGCTGTCTCCCAGTGCTGTACATCAGGGGATCACTTCAGCGGAGGAAGAGTATGGTCAATATCCTCTCTGGTTGCCCTGGATATTTAGCGGACTGCCATCTGTGCATTCCTTTCAGAATCTTTCCGATTATTATTTCCCCAACTTCCTTATAGATGTGATGAAGGTCTTTGGAATACATGGTTTCTGGGGTTACATTCTTCATTTTATTCTAGCAGGGATGGGAGTTTATGCAATTTTGAGACAACTAGGTACAAGCCTGTATAGTGCATTATTCGGGGGTCTTTCCTTCGCACTCATGCCGTACCTCATTACAATGGTGGTTCATGGCCATGGTAGCCAGATGATGACAACTGCCTGGCTCCCATGGGTAATCTGGGGAATCCTACGTTTGTATGAAAAAACCAATCTTATGAATTTAGGTGTTCTGGGAATTGTTGTTGGTTTTCAGATGCAGAGGGCACATGCCCAAATTGCCTACTATACCTGGATGGCAACCGGGCTACTTATTCTCATGATGTTGTGGAATTTGCATGGTTCTAGTACGAATAAACCTAAATGGATTCTCTTCACAGGTATTGGCCTAGTTTTGGGTTTGTGCATGTCCATGTGGATTTATCTTCCTGCACTTAATTATGTTCCTCATTCCATCCGTGGCGCTGGGGGCGGTGGAGGCACCGGATTTGAATATGCCACTGCATGGTCATTTTCTTTCGGTGAGATTTCCACTTTCTTCATACCCTCATTTTATGGTTTTGGAGGTGGAACGTATTGGGGGAATATGCCTTTTACGGATTATCCCAACTATATGGGTATTATCGTCCTGACCATGTCTGTAATCGGAGCCGTGCTTCATGCAAGTAAAATAAAATGGTATTTTCTAACGACCGGCCTGTTGGCTTTGCTCATCTCTTTTGGTAATAATTTCTTCCTCTATGAAATATTTTATGATTATTTCCCCTATTTTAATAAATTTAGAGTGCCAGTCATGTTTCTTATTCTAACCCAGTTTTCCGTAGCAGTTTTAGCAGGTTTGGGTTTAGATGCATCAACAAAATGGATAACTGACAACAAAAATGATGGAATTGTAAAAAGACTTGCACAGATATGTGGAGTAGTCGTGCTCATCATTTTTGGGTTGAAATTTATAATGGGCACTAATCCTGATTTTGGCGCCCGTAGTAATCATATATTAAATCCTATACGATTAAATATGATCAACAGTGATATGATGAGGTCTTTATTTTTTATTTTGATTAGTGTTTGTGCATTTTACATCACTCGTATGGTTTGGATTGGACGTCAAGTGCTGTCCGGTATTATTATAGTTATATCTGTTATTGATATGGGGTTAGTAGATCTATCTATTATTGAGCCTGACAAAAAAAGTTACCGCAAATCTACTATGACAAAAAGGTCATTGATGTCTTCCTACCTCAGTGAAGATGATGTTATTAGTTTTTTAAATCGAGACACAAGTAAATTCCGCATTCTTCCCCTTGGTAATCTACAAAATGAAAACCGCTGGTCAGCGTTCCAGATTGAGAGTGTCAGAGGATATCATCCAGCAAAAATATTTCGCTATAATGAGGTAAAAGATGAGGTGGGGTGGAACTCACTGGGTGTACTTAAGATGCTAAATGTGAAATATATTATAGTATTGGAAGAACTCCCACATCCTGCATTTGAAAAGGTTTTTGCAGGTAAGTTATTCCATCAAGGGCAATACCAGGAAGCCAATGTTTATCAATTTAAATATGCACTCCCCAGGGTATTTTTTACTCAGAATATAGAAATTGTTCCGGAACTGAATGACCAGTTGGATGTTTTAAGGAAACAAGAGTTTAATCCATTAAATTCAGCTATTATTGAAAAAGAGATTGGTGAAATCGCATACCATCCTGATGCAGATGTAGAAATGACGTACTGGTCCCCTGATAAAATTGAGATCCATGCGAAGGTGCCTAGTGATCAATTATTGGTACTAAGTGAAATTTATTATCCGGAAGGATGGGAAATTACCAGCCATCCGGAATTAGAAATACTCCCAGTTAATAGTATTCTTCGGGGGATAAGAATCCCGTCTGGTCAACACCATATTGTCATGGAGTTTATTCCCGATGATATTCGTCAGGGTTCAATAATCACATGGAGTTCTACTGTTATAGTCATTGTACTAATATTGAGTGGTTTAATAATAAAACGTAAAGAAGATGCCAGTCACACAAAAGCCATATAATATTAAGCTATTTCTATTTATCATAGCCATGATAAGTATTATAATGATTTTTTGGATGAATAGAATGATGATTAATAAACTACGTAATGAAGCCAGAACACAGGTTGAATTCCTAGCAAAATCATATTCAGATGCTATAAATAGTAGCAATCAAGAAGATATCCGTTTTGTTATGGATATCCTATTACCATCGATGAATTTTCCTATACTCATTACCACAAAAGATGAGATATCTGCTGGGCTGAACTTAGGGATTAATGCAGATAAATCTAGTGATGAATACAATATTATTGCATGGGCATTGGTAGAGAAGATGGATCAGACGTTTACTCCATTAGATTTGGTTTGGGATGATGTAAAATGGGGCGAAATACATTATTCTGACCCTGATGTAGTTACTCGTCTCAGCTGGATGCCGTATCTTGAAATAGGATTTGGTATTATTATTATCTGGATTGCAATATGGGGTCTTCAAATCATGCGTAGAAGTGAGAAAAATCTTATTTACGCAGGAATGGCTAGGGAAACAGCTCACCAACTAGGTACACCCGTATCCTCTCTAATGGGTTGGATTAAGCTATTAAGAGAAGAAACAAATCATAATGCAACTATTTTAGATTCAGTAGAGGAAGATATTTCTCAGCTATCTGCAATATCTGAACGTTTTTCAAAAATTGGTTCCAAACCAAAACTGAACAGCTTTGTGCTGTATGAATTGATTGAAGAAGTCAGCTTATACATGAAACATCGATTACCTAAAAACTCTGAGATAAATATTATTATTTATGGAGATAAAAGTATAAATATAAAGGGTGACTGGGTATTAATACGTTGGGCATTAGAGAATCTTTTAAAAAATTCCATAGATGCCATCGATTCTGGTAATGGAGAAATATCTTCAATTATTTCAAAATATGAAGATGGTGTTTGTTTGGATATTAGGGATACTGGGAAAGGTATTAATAGAGGGGATTGGAAGAATATATTCAGACCAGGGTATAGCAGTAAGCAAAGAGGATGGGGTCTGGGATTAAGCTTGACTCAACGGATTATAGTGGAAATTCATGGGGGTAGAATCGGGGTTTTAGCTTCAAAACCGGGAGAAACAATATTTCGTATAAATTTTCCTCAATAATAATTATATAAACGATTCTTTTTTATTTTAATAAAAAACCACTAAATTTCTTGGCTATCTTATAAGCGAGGAATTAGAATTATGGCAAGAATATGTGAAATTTGTGGAAAGCAACCTGTTACGGGGAATAATGTGAGCCATTCTCACCATAAAACTCGACGCCGATGGCTTCCCAATCTCCAACGTATACGAGCTAAAGTAGATGGTGTGGCCAAACGAATAAAGGTATGTACTAATTGCATTAAGTCAGGCAGGGTTATTAAAGCATTATAAGTATTATTAGTTTTTTCGTATAAAATTTAAATAGTATGAAAATGCCTCTAAAAAAATAAGAGGCATTTTTTTTGCTACTAACATTTATTTATTGGAGCGTTTTATAGCCCTTTATATTTAATATGCTCACTAATAATAATTCTCTTTCAAACTATTATTCTTGCCGGTTACGGATAAATGCAGGTACATCTAGGTCATCACCAAAGGTAATGATAGGATCTGCAGAATCAGTATTTTCCTCTGTATCATCCATCGTTTCAGATGTGGTATTTATATTATCATCAGGCTGGGAAGATTCATTGAATAACGATATTCTTTTTTCTCTTTCATTCCTTTCAGTTCCTAAATCGGATGATGTGTAATTTGATTGCTTAGTATGGGGAATAGAATTGAATTCCCGTTTAGTCTCTCCATTTAATCCTGTTGCAATCACCGTTACACGGACCTCATCAGTTAGGTTTTTATCTAGTACACAACCTAGAATTACATTTGCATCTGCACCTGCTTCCTCATAGATAATACTAGATGCGTCATTAAGTTCATGTATGGTCATATTCTCAGGCCCCGTAATATTTACTAATAGTCCCTGTGAACCAGTAATGCTAGCATCTTGTAGCAGTGGTGAGTTGATTGCTTGTTGTGCAGCTAATATGGCCCGTTCTTCACCATGGGCAATACCCGTTCCCATTATAGCATCACCCATATTTTCCATTATAGTTCTGACATCGGCAAAATCAAGATTGATAAGCCCTGGAATATTAATCAGATCAGAAATACCCTTTGTTGCCTGGTGAAGTACAGAGTCTGCCAATTTAAAGGATTCTGTTACTGTAGTATTTTCATCTGTGATTTCCAATAAGGTTTCATTTGGAATAGCCAGCAGGGTATCACAACATTTTTTCATTTCTTCTATACCTGCAATAGCCCGTTTATATCTTTTTGGGCCTTCAAACGCAAAAGGCTTCGTAACAATTCCAACAGTTAAGATATCTAGTTCTTTTGAAATTTTTGCAATTGCTGGAGCAGCGCCTGTTCCTGTTCCTCCACCCATACCTGCTGTTATAAACACCATATCAGAATTCTGGAGTGTGTTTATTATGACCTCTTTATTTTCTTCTACAGCTTGTTCTCCTATTTCAGCGTTAGCACCTGCCCCCAAACCTTTTGTTAGTTCTTTGCCAATCTGCAGTTTAGTCTGGGAATTATTATTTTCAAGGTCCTGGGCATCAGTATTGACTGCTATAAAATCCACAGATGACATACCATCTTCAATCATTCGATTGAGAGCATTACCACCTCCACCACCAACACCTACGACCATTATTTTTGCTTTTTGATCTCTTAGATCTACAGGTTCAAATAACATAACTTACTCCTTTCTTTTTTTGTTAGTACCAATTATTGAATAATTCCCTCATTTTAATTAGGGATCTTTTAAAGAATGAATTTATATTTATTGAGTTACCATATTCCAATTCTGACCAGTTTTCTGTTCCATAATGGATGAGCCCAACTCCAGTTGAATATCGTGGATTATTTACTTTTTCAGATACGCCACCACTCAAGTGTGGCTGCCCGATTTTTATTGGTTGTTGGAAAATTTCCTGTGCCAAATCACCAATATTCTCTAATCTGGCGCCCCCACCAGTTAATACAATACCAAATGTATAATCACCTCTATAGTCGGATTTACGAATTTCATTTTTTACCAAGCGGAATATTTCATCCATCCTGGGTTCAATAATTTCTGATAGCTGTTTTCGTGAAATGGTTTTTGATTCTCTACCATTAGTCCCAGTGATATTGATATTTTCTTCTAGATCTGCTAATGCAGATTTAGCTGAACCATACTTGCATTTTAACTGCTCTGCATGTTCAAGCGTGGTTTGTATACCATATGCAATGTCATAGGTTATATTACTTCCACCAATGGGGACTGTACCTGCATGTAGTACTCCGAAGTCATGATATACAATAACATCTGTTGTTCCTCCACCAATATCTACCAGAATTACACCTAGTTTCCGTTCATTCTTATCTAGTACAGAATGGGCAGAAGCCAAAGGTTCAAGAACAAAATCTATCACAGAGACTCCTGCTTTTTCTAAACAGGTATGAAGGTCCTTTTCTACATTAATTGCGCTAGTCACTAGATGCACCTTGGCTTCTAGTCGATGTCCAGCAAGCCCCAGTGGATTTTTGATGCCACTTCTATCATCCACCTTGAAATCACGTGATAAGACATGCAGAATTCTCCGATCAGGTGATAAGTTAATAGATTGTGCATGCTCAAGGACGCGCCTAATATCTTCCTGGGTAATTTCTTGTCCAATTGGTTGGCGGTTATTATTCTTAGTTATAGTGATTACACCAGAATAATTTATTCCACGGATATGGTCACCTGTTATCCCTACGAAAGCGCTGGCTACTTCAATATCAGCCTGTCGCTCAGCTTCAACCAGGGCAGTTGTGAGAGACTCAACTGTTTGGTTCATATTTACAATAATCCCTTTCTTAAGTCCTTGAGATGGTGCTTGTCCTACACCTAGGATATTGATTTGATTTTCAGGTTGTATCCATTCAGCAATAACCACAGCAATTTTGGTTGTCCCAATATCTATGCCACTGATTATTTGTTTCTTTTCTATCATTATCCTTTTCGATATTTTTCTTTAACAATAACTTGTTCAGCTACCCTAATATCAATATATGAATAATCTTTAAGTTCTCGATTGGGGAAAACTGTTTTTTCAAAATATTTTAAAGCATTAAGTTGTGTAAATAACTTATTCGACGTAGTCAAAATCCTGGTTTTGCTATCACTGATAAATGTCCATTCATCGTCCTCAACTATTACTTCGCTTAAATTGTCATAAAATATGGGATAGTCGTCCAATATAAATTCGAATAGTTCTGATACTTTTAAGTGGAACTTATCTATATCATCTACTCCTTTACTTACTGTAATGATGGGAACGGGAAAGAATCTGATAGAATGAGCTTCAGCTGGTATGAGTATACCATTTATATCCATGAATAAATTTTGATTATCATGAATGATGAGTATTACTGGTTTTCTTTCAAGTACTTGAATGATTAGGGTACTTGGAAGTATGCAACTTGCTCTGGTAGTTTGAACAAAATCAAGGAAAGAAACCCCATCTTGAATATTATCTAAATTGATAGATAATAGTGACTGATCTATTAATGGTTCCACTTCTTTAATGATGCGATCACTATCAATAAATTGATTCCCCCTGATTTCAACATGAATATTTTCAAAAAGTCCCAACTGGCTTATATATTTTTGCACCAGAAATCCAAATACTGTAATTATTCCTATTTTATATGATATTTCTAATAGCTTGATTATAAGTCGTTGTTTATTATGCATAATAGATTGCTCTAGTCATTTGTTTTGGGAATCCAATAAGTTTTACTTCCAGTTCAAGATTAATATTAAATTTATCTGCCACTTGTTGTCTCATCAGAAAGATGAGGTGCAAAACATCTGTAGCAGTTGCGTTCCCTCTATTGATAATAAAATTGGCATGTTTATCAGATATAGAAGCACCTCCTTGATTCGTTCCTTTCAATCCTGCTTTATCAATAAGGTATCCCGCTGCAAGCTTATTTGAAGGATTTTTAAATATGCTCCCAGCAGATCTGAATTTCAAGGGTTGTGTTGACTTCCTCCTTTTGGATGCAAGTTTTCGTTCGTTCTTGATTTTGTCTGGGTCTCCTTTATTACAATTTAATCTTGTTTCAATCAGTATTTCATCCTTTGGGAAGGTAGAGTGCCGATAGGAAAACTGTATATCATTTTTATTGTAAGTCTTAATTTTACCTGCTAAAGTCATGGTTTTAGCTTCAGAAAAATATTTAGAAATTTCACCACCGAATGCACCTGCATTCATTGTTAGTGCCCCTCCTATGGTTCCCGGTACTCCCACCAGTGATTCTAATCCACATATTTGATTTTTTATAGCCTCTTTCACCATGGTTCCCAGCATGACGCCAGATTGAACAGAAATGGTTCCATTAGATTTGATCAAGAGTGCCTTAAATGTTTTTCTGAGAGATACGACAATACCATCAAATCCATCATCACAGACAAGAAGATTGGATCCTGATCCAATGAAAATAGTTGGGATATTATTTTCATATGCATATTTAAGAAGGATAGACAGCTCATTCTGATTATCTGGATAAACCATACAGCCAGCCGGTCCACCAATTCCAAAACTGGTGTGTTTTGCTAGAGATTCATCAAATATTATATCAGAAGAAAGCATTTTATTCAATTCTTTTTTCTGTTTCTTTTTCAATTAATAATCGCCTCATAAATCCTTTCACATTGTCGCCAAATATTTCCTGCTCCCATTGTAATAATCATATCGTTTGCCCGAGAAATTTCTTTTAATTGGGGGGCAATATCATCTTGTTCATCAATATAGTACACTTTTTGGTGCCCCAATCGTTGTGCTTCATGGACAATCATTTTCGCTGTAATTCCTTTTATGGGTTTTTCTCGGGCTGAATATATATTAGTTACAATAAGAATATCAGACTTTAGAAATTCTAGTGCAAAATCCTTGTAAAAATCTCTTGTACGGGTAAATAAATGGGGCTGAAAAATGCTTATTATTCGATTGCTCCAACCAGATTTTGCAGCGTTAAGTGTAGCGGATACTTCTGATGGATGGTGAGCATAATCATCCACTATCATAATGTTGCTTTCGGTAGTATATTTAATATCAAACCTCCGTTTAACACCGGCATACTGATCAAGACCTGCCTGGATTATTTCAAAGGGTATATCTAGTTCTAATGCTAGGGTAGCAGCTCCTAGAGCATTTATAATATTATGTTCACCAGGCACATGAATATTTAATAAGCCTTGAGGCTTACCCTTAACTAAAAGTTCAAATTTGGATTGATTATTTTCAAAATGTAATTGAGTGGCTCTGACTTCAGCATTTTTATGAAATCCGAATGTTACTACAGGTCGTTTAATTTGAGGAATAATGGATGCTAAATTACTATGATCGATACATATGCCTACTCTACCATAGAAGGGAACTGCGTTCGCAAACTGGGCAAATGCACCTTGCAGATCTTCAAGATTTTCATAACAATCCAAATGTTCTAAATCAAGGTTTGTAATAATGCTCATAGTAGGTTGCAGTGTCAGAAAACTGCGGTCAAATTCATCTGCCTCAACGACAATTATATCGCCATTTCCTGATATGTTATTACTCTGAAATTTATTAACTATACCTCCGATTACCATCGTTGGGCTTAATTCAGCAACAGTAAGTATCTCTCCAATCATAGAACATGTAGATGTTTTACCATGAGTTCCTGCAATTGCGATGCTCACAGGCTTAACTTTCAATAGTTCTGCCAGCATCTCTGCTCTACGGATGACTGGAAGTTGTTTAGCTTTTGCTGATAAAATCTCGGGATTATCTAGTTGAACAGCAGATGAGTAGACTACTACATCAGCACCATTTATATTAGATGCAGAATGTCCTTCTGTGATTGTTAACCCCATTTCTGTTAGGCTATCCGTTCTTTCAGATAGATTCTGGTCAGATCCACTGACGTTAAAATCTAGCTTATGGAGCAATTCTGCCATACCGCTCATTCCTATTCCTCCAATACCTACAAAATGAATATGGTTAGTTTTCCCGAACATCAGCTTTCTGCTATTTGCATGATTGTATTAATTATATCCACAGTGGCATTTGGCGCTGCCAGTTGACTTGAATTTTCTTCCATCTCACGTATTTTTTCAGGGTTTTGGAATAGCTCTAAAACAATTTTTTCCAGTTTTCCAGTTTCTAGTTGAAATTGAGGCAATATAATAGCTGCACCGGATTTTGAGAAAGCGAGGGCATTTTTGAATTGGTGATCTCCTGTGGAATTAGGAAATGGAACCAACACCATTGCTTTACCCATGAATGCCATCTCGGATAATGCTAGTGCCCCTGCACGGGAAATAATTAAATCAGATGCTGAATATAATGCTCCCATATTATCAGAAAACGGGATCAGTCTTACTTGATCATTATTATTAATATTTTTTAAACTTTCATATTGATTTTTACCACACTGCCATAGAAGCTGGATGCCTGAGTCAGTATATTGATTACAACTTTCTTGAAAATGACGGTTCAATGGAATAGAACCCTGACTTCCACCCAATATGGCCAATACAGGCTGGTCATTGCCTAATTGAAAATGAATCCTTGCTAGTTTTTTATCCATTATTTTAATATCCTCTCTAATGGGGTTTCCGGTGAGAACAAGATTTTTTTTTTAAGATGAATTGCTACTTCTTTATAAGCAATACAGATTTTATTAACCCTTTGCATTAGGTAACGTGTTGTAATTCCTGGATATGAATTCTGTTCTTGGATAACTGTTTTAATACCTTGATGTACAGCTACTAGAAGGGGTAGACCTGACGAATATCCTCCAGTGCCAATCACCACATGAGGCTTAAATTCATTTATGAATTTTAGAGATTGATAATATGAATATAGAAATCTGAATGGGAAAAGAATATTCTTAACAATCGAATCAAAACTCCAGTGTCGTTGAAGCCCCCGAATATTTAATAGCAATACATTATTATTCTTTTCTGATAGATTTGTGGCCTCTACCCCAAATCGAGATCCCATATATTTTACTTCAACACCCTTATCCTGCAATGCTTTTTTAATCACCTGAGCCGGGAAATAATGTCCTCCTGTACCACCACCACTAACAATCATTTTAATGTTATTACTCATATGAATATCCTTTATAATAAGTATGGATTCCCGCTCTGCCTTTCCGTGCAATATTCATAAGAATGCCTATGGACATCAGTGTAAAAATTGTATGGGATCCACCATAGCTGATAAATGGCATTGGCAGACCAGATGTAGGTGCAAACCCCACAACGTAGGCGGCATTTACTATGAAATAGATCATAACTGACATTATTATTCCAAATGCCAAAAACATACTGAATAAATCGGGAGCTTCCCTTACAACGTCCAATCCTCGTGCAAAGAAGAACCAAAATAGAACAAAAAGAAAAAATATACCAATAAATCCCAGTTCTTCTCCCACAATAGGTAGAATAAAATCAGTATGTGCTTCTGGGAGGAATCCATTCTTTATTATACTATCACCTAGTCCGGAACCTAGTATTCCACCAGTTCCAATAGCATTCAATGACTGGATTTTTTGATCATCATTCCAGTTAATGATCCGACTTAGTGCATGGGGAGTATAAACTATTTTATATACAAGGCCCACCAACCCTAATGAAATGATCCCAGATAAGTAGCGCCAATCTGTTCCAGCGATAAATAACATAGTAATAATAATGGCTCCAATCATCATAGCAGTACTGGTATCTGGCTGGAAAAGAATAAGAATTATACTGATAGACATAAATGGCGTGAATCGTAAAAGAAGAAATTTCCAGTTCTTTAAATTGTTTTTATTTTTATCAATAAAAAATGCAGTAAAAATTACCAGACTCAATCTAGCAAGGTCGGATGTGGTCATCCAGCTTCTACCACCGATGAATAGCCAGCGGGCTGCCTCGTTGGGGCCTTTGAAAAAATATCCTAGAATCAAAATGACCCAAGAAAAAAATACAAGTCCATATGCCAGTTTTTTTAGGACACAATAGTTAAGTTGGCTCAATACCAACATTATAATTGCGCCTGCACCTAGCCATTTAATCTGCTGCATAAAAAAATAAAGATAATTGTCAAAACGATTCATGGCATACATACTACTAGCGCTATACATCATTACAATTCCAAATCCAGACAGCAGTAGGACTACTCCCAAAATAAGTTGATCATTGGGATATTTATGAATATTCACTTAGATAACTCCAATTTTGTAAATATCAGATTAAATTTATCGCCACGTTGTTCATAATTCAAAAATTGATCAAAGCTTGCACATGCAGGAGATAGGAGTATTGTATCTCCTGGTTCAGATAGTGTGTGGGCCTCCACTACTGCATCCTCAAATTTTTCATGGTAGGTTAGTTGAAATTCCAGTTTCAACTGGGTTTCAATATTTCTACCTGATTCACCATAAGTTACAATATTTTTCACACGGTTTTTCATTGATGGACTTAACTGACAGAAGTCTGTTGAATTTTTATCCCTTCCTCCAAGAATAAGAATAAGGTTGTTTTCAAAGCTTTCAATGGCAGCACGAGATGCTGCGATATTTGTGGCTTTTGAATCGTTGAAATAATCCACATCATCTATCTTGCCAATCCACTCCAATCTGTGATGTATTGGTGTGAAATTCATAATAGCATCCTTGATTGCAGAACGGGAGATACCAAATGAATGGGCCATTGTTGCCGCTGCCAGTATATTCTGAAGATTATGGAACCCTTTAAGTTTTGTATCTTCAAACTGAAATAGAATATTTGGGTTGTTATTTTCTCCTGTATAGACTTTGGTTGCATTAAGTTTGAAATAAGACTCTTCATTTGGAGCCAATGAAAATAGAACAGCATTATCAGTATTTCCCAAAGAATCAGCAAGTATTTGATCATCTCCATTGTAGATTATCCACCCGCATTCCTTTGTCTGTTTTGCCAATTTTAATTTATTATTAATATAGATATTATATTTTGAATAGCGATCCATATGATCAGGAGTGACATTTATAATTCCTGAAACTATAGGTGAAAATAGCTGCACATGTTCTAGCTGAAAACTACTAAGTTCAAGTACATGCACTGGTGATAGAATGTTTGATGTGAGTTCAAAAAGTACATTTTCTGAAAAAGGGATGCCTACGTTGCCTCCCATCAATGAGGTTTTACCATCATTAATGCACATTTCATGCAGCAGATTAACAGTGGTTGTTTTTCCGTTGGATCCTGTCAGTGCTAGAATAGGGGAATTAGTAAACCATGATGCGAACTCAATTTCACTTACAATAGGAATATTCTGATTCCGGCATTCATTGATAATTGGAATGCTATCAGGAACTCCAGGACTGATCACAATAATGTGAGCATTCAAGACTTTTTCACTATGACCGCCAGTTTCATGATCAAAGTCAACAACACCGCTTTGAATAAGAGATGAATTATTACAATCACTAATAAATACTTTTGATCCTAAATATTGTCCTATCTTTGCAGCTGCAATTCCGCTCTTACCCGCACCTATAATACTGATTCGGGTACTAACCCAATTATGCGCTTGAATTTTTTGAAAATCTATCATTGAGTTTTAAATGTTGTTAGTGAGATTAATGCTAATAGAATGCCTATAATCCAGAAACGTACAACAACATGATTCTCAGGCCATCCTAAAAGTTCGAAATGATGATGGAGGGGTGCCATACGAAAAATTCGTTGTCCTTTACCATATTTATATTTTGTGTATCTGAAATAATATACCTGTAGTATAACTGAAACTGATTCAATGACAAAAACACCTCCAATAATGAGTAGCAAAATTTCTTTTTTTAACAAAACTGCTAGAGTTCCAAGAGCTGCACCCATTGAAAGGGATCCCGTATCTCCTAAGAAAATTTTAGCAGGATTTGCATTGAACCATAAAAAACCGATACAGGCACCAATGAGAGATAAGCAGAAAATAAACAATTCACCTGTACCTGGCAGATAAATTATATTAAGATAATCACTATAGTCTAGTCTGCCTGTTGCATAGGCAATAGCACCAAATACAAGTGTTGAAATAGCTACAAGACCTGTTGCTAATCCATCGAGCCCATCAGTGATGTTAACTGCATTAGATGTTCCAGTTATCACCAGTATTACCAAAGGGATATAAAACCAGTTGAGATCCATCATGCCATTTGCAAAAAACGGAATTGAGATAGAAGTTGCGAACTGAGTTGAATCAGGATAATAATTAAGCAAACAGCCAATTACGAGTCCAAGGCTTATTTGACCAGCCATTTTATATTTTGCAATCAATCCTTTCGAAAATTTCTTCACCACTTTAAGGTAGTCATCTAGAAAACCAATAGCACCCATCCAGATTATTGCTAGTAAAATCAAAAGGATATGCTTATCATTAAGTTTAGCCCAGAGGAAAGTGGGAAGGATAACTGCCAACAGCACAATTATCCCTCCCATCGTTGGAGTACCTTCTTTTTTGAGGTGAGATTCGGGTCCGTCTAATCGTATAGTCTCACCAATCTGGTGCGACTGGAGTGTGCGGATGATTTTAGGCCCGAAGAGGAAACTGATTAATAGTGCAGTAAGGGCTGCGCCAATTGCACGGAATGAAATATAGCCAAATACATTAAATCCGAAAAAGATCTCTCGCAGGGGATATAATAGGTAATAAAACATTAGTTCTGAAGTCCGATGATTACTTCTTCCATTTTCATTCCTCTTGATCCCTTTATATAAATAATATCACCTTCTAACAAAAATGCCTTTAAATCATCCAGCAGATTATTTTTATCATCATAAAACTGGTGAAAGCAATTAGATCCATTCATGGCGTTGATAGTATATCGCGTTAAGTCACCAAAAGCAAATACAGCATCCACTTTTTGTTCCGATAGATATCTACCAAGGTTTTGGTGGTGTTTTTTATCCATATTGCCCAGTTCTAACATATCACCAATTACAGCAATTTTTCGGTTATCTCCCTTCATTGCAATAAGGTTATTAATACCAGATTGGGCAGATTCTAGATTGGAATTATAACTATCATTAATGATAAAAAAATCTCTTAAGCTTATGACATTCCCTCGACCCACTGGGGGCTCAAATGATTCAATTTGCTGTTTAATTATGATGGAATCCATACCCAGATATGAAGCGATGGAAAAGACGGCTAGAGCATTCATACCAAGGGTATTTGAAGGGGAATTTAAATTTATGGAAGTTCCATTTATGGTAAGCATCTGACCATTTTTTGATAAAAGACCCTGAAAATCTACTAATTTTGACATTGAAAATTCTACCCTCTTACATGGGATTTTCATTCTTTGAATATATTTATCATCCATATTAACAAATGCAGTTCCTGATGCCAAAAGAGAAAGGAAAAGAGCTGATTTAGTCTCAGCTATTCTTTCTATTGAACCAAAATATTCAATATGGGCCTCGAAAATATTAGTAATAATCCCCATATTAGGCTGGACTATGTTGCAAATATATTCAATCTCTCCTGGCTTGCTGGCACCCATCTCAATAATGGCCATATCCATATCTTTACAAAACTCAAATATGGAAAGAGGAACGCCTATGGTACTATTGAAATTACCTTGGGTAAACATGACATTCCGATCAGCTGTAAATACATGTGCAAGCAAATCTTTAGTAGTAGTTTTTCCGTTTGAACCGGTAATCCCAATCACTGGGCAGTTGAGACTCTCACGATATATAGAGGCAGTCTTATTTAGAAATTCTCGTGTTGAAGATATTGCAAAAGTTGAGTTATCAATATCGCCATCCCTTTCTACTATACATGCCGCTGCACCTGCATCAAGAGCCTGTTTAATATAGTTGTGTCCATCTGTTTTTTGTCCCTTCATTGCAAGAAAAACATCATTCTTCTTTACCAGACTAGAGTCAATGGTTATTCCGTTAAGAAAAGGCAAATTTAGACCTGGGTAAGCCTGTTTAACAGCTCCACGAAATAGGCCCACATGCCTTATATCAACCCGCATACTGAAACCCCTCAATAATTTTTACATCACTATAATAAAATTTTTCCATTCCTATTTGCTGGTAGTTCTCACGTCCTTTACCCAACACAAGCAAAATTGAATCATTATCCATATTGCTTAATGCAGTCTCTAAACTTGTCTCCCTATCATTTATAATTTCATAATTTGGAGTAGAAAAACCCTGGATTATATCTGCGATAATTTGATCTGGCGGTTCAGTTCTAGGATTATCCAACGTGATATAACTGAATGTGGAGTAGGCTTCACTAATTTTAGCCATCATGCTTCGTTTTACTCTATCTCGATCACCCCCACAGCCAAAAATGGTAATAATTTTATCCTTCTTTCTCTTAAGCTTTGTGAGTGTGTAGAAGAGTTTTTCATAGGCATCAGGTGTATGAGCATAATCAATAAATACTTTACCCGGGCAATCACATGTTATTTTTTCAAGGCGCCCAGGTATAGGAGGCAGACTCCTAATTGCCCGTTCAATATTATGAGAGGGGATGCCCATGGCTAGACTAACAGCAAATGCAGACATCATATTTGAAAGATTATATTCTCCTAGCAACTTAGATTGTATCAGTAATTCTGTCTCCCCAAATGTTAGTTTTGAATCTAGACCGTTAATGCTAAATTTGGTTTCAAGCGGATGAATATCAGCCTTATGATTCATACCGTATGTAATGACCCTCGCGGGGGTCATAGTGGAGATTCTTTCAGCATAGGGATCATCTAAATTAATAACGGCAGTTTTTGAAGCGTTCAATTCTGTAAAAAGTTTCAGTTTAGATTTAAAATAGCTTTCCATATCACCATGAAAGTCTAAGTGCTCGGGGGTCAAGTTTGAAAATATTGCTACATCCACATCTACATCTTTTACCCTGTGTAGATCAAGAGCATGAGATGAAATTTCCATTACCACATTATCAACACCTGCAACATTTAGAGTTTGGAGCATTTGGTGGACCTCAACAGATTCTGGAGTGGTAAAACCTGTATTCATCATACCTGTTGGCGTTCTGAAGCCTAATGTGCCCATAGTTCCACAGGTATAGCCGGCAACCTGCAAAATATGATACAAGATATGTGCGATTGATGTTTTCCCATTGGTGCCTGTAACACCAATAACATTGATAGATTCAGACGGATTGCCATAAAACTGGGCAGAAATTTGAGATAATGCTATGCGGGGATTCTCAACTTGGATGATTGGAATTGTCTTAATACCAGGACTCCTTCCATTTGATAGAATGGCAGCAGCCCCATTCTCAATAGCCTGATAAATATAATCATGTCCATCTACTTTAAAACCTGTAATTGCCACAAATAGTGTCCCAGCTTTCACTTTGCGGCTATCATATGTGACGGCAGTTATTTCACAGTTGTCGGGATTGCCCCTATACGACATACCTTTCACTAACTCTTGCAACTGCATCACATAGCCTCCAATTTTATTGTACATTTGGGGGTATGATTCACTAGTTGTCCAGGAGAGATTGATTGCCATACTACTCTCCCTGAAGTTCCAACTGGTAAAATAATGAGCCCCAAATATTTTGCTTTTTGCATAGATTGTTTAAGGGTTAAACCTCTAAAGTCTGGAACTGTAGGTTCACTTTTCTGAATTGTACCCGAACCTGCTAGCATTGGAAATTGTATATCTAAATATTCATTATGAACAATCTGGGGTTCAGTTTCCAGCTCAACCGGTATAAACTCTTTATTATTGATGATTAATCTTTCAAATATATCTTTAACGATCGGAGCAGCTGTTTCGTTCCCCCAGTGTTTACCTCTTTTATAATCAGGCGAATCTACAGAGACCACACAAACATACTTTGGGGCATCTACGGGAAATACTGCTGCAAAGGAAGAAATAAATTCATGTTTTGAATATGCTCCATTGACAAATTTTTCAGCTGTTCCTGTTTTACCACCAATCCTGAATCCGGGAATACGAGCTTTTGTTGCGGTACCTTCATTGACAACCGATTCCATCATCTCAAGCAATATTTCAGATGTTTCTTTCGACATGACTCGCCGTATTGGCTGTGGTGAATAATCTCTTTCTTCATGGTCACTACCGGTAATTTTTTTTATCATATGAGCTTTTGGCAGATAGCCTCTATTGGCTACTGCTGAATATGCCAGTGCCAATTGCAGGGTGTTAATTGAAATTTCCTGTCCCATAGATACAGATGGTCCTGAAAGACGAGTCCATTCGCTATACTCTCTTAGTGTTCCAGGTGTTTCGCTTGGCAGAGGGATGCCAGACTGGATTCCAAACCCGAACTTACGTGAATAGTCATATATATGACGGGAACCCAATTGATCTGCGACTTTTGATAAGCCGATATTACTGGAATAAATAAAAATTTCAGATAGAGAAAGATTCTCATGAGGTTCATGATCATGTATAGTTTTTGAATCAATTATCTGATATTCTCCATTCTCACAGTAAAATAAATCAGTGGGCTGGAAAACATCCAGTTCCAATGCAGCAGTCATGGTAATTATTTTATAAGTCGAACCCGGCTCATAAGCATCTGATATGGTTCGATTGGAGAAAGTGGCTACATCGTAGTTCCAGTACTCATTCGGATCGAAATCTGGAACTGAAGCCATAGCCAGTATATCACCTGTAAAAGGGTTTAATATTATTCCATTGGCATTTTTTGCTCCTGAATTTTTCAGACCTTTATTTAAAGCGTCAAGTAGGATGGTCTGAATATTAACATCTAGCGTAAGCTGAATGTCTGCACCATCCTTTGCATCAGGGTTTTGGTTGACAATGGCTTCTCTCAATCTTCCACTTGCTGAACGGTTGTAAACTAGGCTACTAGTTTTACCTTGAAGTAAGGGATCGAACTGGCGCTCAATACCAAACTGGCCTTTATAATTCTTATCTACATAGCCTACCACTTGACTTGCAAGATTTCGGAAAGGATAATATCGGCTAATATTTACATCGCAGTGGAGCCCCTTTATATCTTTCAATTCATAAAGAATAGATTCGCATTGGGATTCAAACTTGCCTTGGGCTAGCATAATATAGTTTTTATTCAGTGCAAGTAGCTTTTGGTAATCTTCTATTGATCGGTTAAATACTCTAGAAAAAAGATCTATAATCCTTTCTTTGTCTACTTCTTTATTAGTATTGGTCCAGAAAGTATATGTTTTTATGGTTTCTGCAAGTATCTGATTGTTACGATCATAGATAGTGCCTCTAAAACCCTTTATAGGACGCTCTATTATTCCTGCTGCATGAGTTTTTTGTCTATAGTCCTCTGACTGAATAGTCTGAATATAAAACATCTTGCCCAGAATAGCTGTACTACATACAAAAGAGAGGAAATAAACAAAACGAATACGGATATTATAGAGGCTGTATAGCCGATTCATCTTAGATCTCCAATATATATAATCAATGATTCAGGAGCAGGCACATGAAGCTGAAAATTCTCATATGCAAGCTGTTCTATCCTATCCTGCCTGGACATATTTTTTACATTTCCAGTTAGTAGCTTTACCCGGTTGAGGTGTGACGTTTTTATATTTTCAAGATGATAAATTTCGTTTCGTAGAAAAATACATTCATTTTTTAGGGTAACCATGATGATTAGGATAAAGATGGAAAATATTATGAGCCCTGAAAAGAACATGAAATCGTTAACTGACTTGTTCTTTTTAGTGCTGGCTAAATTCAAATTCTCTCTGCCGCCCTGAGTTTAGCACTGCGGGAACGACGATTATCGTCAACTTCCTTCTGATTAGCTGTAACTGATTTTCTGGTTAATACTTTCAAAAGAGGGATAGTATTGCATTGACATATAGGATAATCAGGAGGACAGATACAGTCAGATGCATTTTCATTAAAAAATTGTTTAACGATACGGTCTTCAATAGAGTGGAAAGAGATGATAGTTATTCGTCCACCCACTTCCAAAAAACTTAATGAATTCACCAGAGCTACTTTCAATGATTCCAACTCATCATTTACTTTGATACGAATGGCTTGGAAGACTCGCGCCAGAGATTTGGTGAGGAACCGAGGGTGGACAGATTTCGAGACAGCAGATTTCAAGTCAAAAGTTGTATTCATCCAACCTGCTTTAGCTGCTCGAACAATAGCGCGGGCAATCTTACGATAATGGCGCTCTTCGCCATAAGTTTTAATCACATCACTAATTTCTTGTTCATTGAAACTATTTAGAAATTCTGCAGCAGTCATTCCGGAATTATGATTAAACCGCATATCTAAGGGGGCATCTATCTGGAAAGAAAATCCTCTATGCCCTAAATTGAGTTGACTGGAGGAGGAACCGAGGTCAATAATAATCCCCGTCAATTTATTAATATCCAGAGTTTGGAGAAGTAGAGGATAATTCCTGAAGTTCCCATTATGAAGGGAATAAGATTTTTGGAGAGTTGAGAGGCGTTTTTCAGTGTATTCAAGGGCATAGGAGTCAAGATCTATTCCGATCAAACGGCCTTGTTTTGTCAGTTTTTTCAATAAAGCTTCTGCATGTCCACCAAACCCCACCGTTCCATCTAGATAAATTCCATCCGGATCTGTCAATATATGCGATATAGTTTCCTCTAATAGTACCGGAATATGAGGGTGGGTATCCATCGATATTAGAAATTAATTTCATTGGCTAAATCATCAAAATCTGTATTAGCTGTATCAGATTCCTGGGCATCCTGATTTGTAAGAGTATTTGGATCCCAAATCTCAATTTTATTAATCATACCAATAATTATGGTTTCTTTTTGGATACCAGAATAATCAAGTAAGATATCAGGAATTTGGATTCGTCCCTGGCTATCATATTGAACAGATGTTGCAAACCGTGTTACAGATCGTACAAAATTTCTATGCCTGCCTCGGATAGAACTTAGTTTCTTAAGTTGATCTTCAACCTGGCTCCAGTCTTCCAGAGGGTATAAAATAAGACAAGGGTCAAACCCTCGGGTAAGTACAAAGGTGCGATCGTTCACAGGATCCAGCACTTTCCTGAATTTCGCTGGAATATTCAACCGGTTCTTTTGATCTAAAGAATTATGGTACTCTCCAGTAAATGATATATGTATCTTGTTTTCCAACTATTAATTCGCACACAAACGTTAGGGATATTTACCCACTCTTACCCATAATTATATTCTATTTCCCCACTATAATGCAAGTAAAAGTTATAGGACATCAATTTTTTATTTTGCATGTTTTGCTATTTGCTAATCAATATGATTGCCTGTTAAGTTGTAATCTATTATGTAGTTCTGTTATTTTAAATGAATTGCAATTACAGAATTAACAACTTTTATAGAGCATATTTTGTTCTATCAGGGGAGATATAATAATTCGAGCTAGCAATCAATGCATTTTGAATTGCCCAGTAAAACTCAGTTTTGTATTATCTATATATTGAGAGTAATATTTTATATATGATATATATAATTGTAATAAAAAGGATATAAATTATAATTAAAGAATTATGATATTAGGCATTAGCATTGAATGTATATGTTGCTGCGAGCATCATTTAGTATTTGGAAAGAACATCTGTAGGCATCAAAAATCTATTCTAATCAAATAATAAAAAAATGGATTATAACATAGAAAGAGTTAGATGAATCCAGCCTTTTAATTAAAGAGTGAGTATTATTATTTAAATCAGTTAATTCTTATAAAACCCTAAATATAGCTGAGATTTAACTGCTTCATAAGAACCTCTTATTGATAACCCATCATCTGATAGGAAGGTATCGAGGGGGATTTCGTTTAGTTTTACTTTAATATGGCTGTTATCCCAGAATTCCATATTAATAGTGGATTCAAATTCAAACTTATATTCACTATGTGGGGCAACAACCGAATTAATCAATACGATTAGTTGATTGCCATCTGACTTGCTAATATTTAGTTTGGTTGCTGCAAGTGTTAAAATAGTAATGCTGTAGGGCTCAAATATCTTTACTATATTCGTTGATTGTCTGATTTTATTTTCAAGTAGGAAATCATTAGAATTTAGTGGCAGATTATTAAAGTTTTCAATATTATTAACAGGACTTGTTTCAACTAGGGGACTTGTTTTGGCTAGTTGCTCAACAGTTTTTTTTTTACTTCTTCCACCTTTTCAGATTCATCTCCTGGATTAACTTTCGGGTCTAGAGGAGCTATTTCATCATGCTTGATTAAATTTACCGAGTCGGGTTTATTCTCAACGACACTATTTTGTTGATTTGTAACCTGCCCTGCCCAGTATAAAACCAGAAATAGACCAACGAGAATAGATGCTCCTGTTGCAATTTTCATTGAGGGAATTTGTCCAGTAGATATCGTACTCTCGATGGTTTTTATAGGACTATGGGATTCGGTTTCTTGTTGCGGTTCAACAACAACTTTTTTCTGTACTTTGCCAGTTGTATATAGTTCATAATCTTCCAGGGCTTTGAATGAATCTGCTCCAATGAAATCAGAATATGCTCTTAAAAACAATCTCATATATACAACTGGAAGAACAGTGAAATCGCCATTTTCAATCGCATCAATATATCGATGATTAATTTTTGTAAAATCACAAATTTCGGAAATCTCAATATTATTAGATTTTCGGTGTGCTTTTAGGGCATCAAAAAATAGTTCTTCATTTGTCATCAGTATGTCCAAGTTAGCATGATTCTGAAATGGTGTCCAATAAATTAATCTTCAATTTTTTCAATTCCTGATAAAAGCGGGAAATGGGAAAGCCTACTACATTGTCATAACATCCTCTAATTTCTTTTACAAATACAGCGCTCCAGTCTTGGATGCCATATGCACCAGCTTTGTCATAGGGATGACAGGTTTCAATATAGTGAATAATATCCTTTTCATTAAGGTTACGAAAAGTTACTGTTGTAATTTCTGCAAATAGGTGGTGTATGTTTTCATCTGCCCATTTTATACATACCCCCGTATAAACATGGTGAGTTTCACCACTGAGGGTTTGGAGCATATGCTTAGCTGAAGTTTTATCCTCTGGCTTCTCAAATATATTGTCTTTAAAAACTACAATTGTATCAGCTCCTAACACTAGTTCATTAGGATAATGTTGACTAATATCATTGGTTTTCATTTCTGCTAATGTTGTGCAGTATGTCTCCGGACTTCCATCAGATATAATTGTTGATTCATCAATATCCGGTAGTATAATATCAAATGGAATTTGAAGTCGTAGCAGAAGATGCTGTCTGCGAGGACTATTGGATGCCAATATAAATTTCATTTTACCTTGGCTAATTTAAAGATACCTCTAAACATAATCTTACCATCTTTTTCAGCTATTAAATGATAAAAATAGACCCCGTTGGCTATTTCTCGTCCTTTTTGATCCATTCCATTCCATGAGATAGATATGAATGTATCTTGTGCCACATATGGATCTAATGTAATGACTTTTTCGCCCATGATAGTATAGATTGTAATTGTAATTTTGGCTGGTGGATTTAACACCAACATGGTAAAGTCAGTATATTCTGAAAATGGATTTGGGATTGGAAAAATCATTTCAAGAAAAGGATTCGCATTATAGGAATTTCCTACAATTTCCAGATTTAAATTGATTGCAGACTTATTATTTACTCCATCCCAAGCCTCCATATAGAATCGGTGAAATCCATTTGAAAGTGTGGGTGGTAGTGGAATGCTTGCTGAACCACTATCACAATCTTCATAAACAAATTCGCTGCCAGGCAGCTGGACTATGAAATCGTCATCAAATTTATACTGAATTCCATGTCCGATTGTCTCCATAAGGTTGATGCCGGATGTATCATTGAGCGTGACAATCAAGTTTATGTTGGAGCTCAGTGCAGAACCATCTGAAATTGCATTGTCATCTTGTAAAACTTTTATCTTTGGACCAATATCATCATTATAATCAACCATTGCACTTGTAATGGAAATATTCTGATGTGTTTGAATCTTAGTATTCCATCCGCTACCATCATCCTGAAATACTTGCATAATGGCACATTGCTCGCAGATATCGGCATCCAGCGGGATACGGAAACAGATATCTATTACACTAGAATTTATTTGTGCATAAGTTATACCTGGTATGGTATATATCAAGCTATCAGTATCATAACTATAGATAGCTTCCTTGTCATTTCCTCTAATGAGTAGAGTAGAATATTCATAATCTGCATTTAGGCTGATATGAAATTCACTAATTAGAGGAATTTCAGTTGGTGGGCTTTCAATAATATAATCTGAATATTGTGGGAAGGGAAGACGCAATGCTGGATCACCAAATGTGTGGAACTTGTGATAATTTCCATTTTTAGAATTAAGAATGAGTTCACCAAGTCTAATTTCATACCCATCCCTTATAATACTTTGAATACCTAGACTATCCTTCAAACCGAAAAAATTATTCAAAAAGTTACTGTTTTCTGTATATCCTACTACGTCAGTAGTAGCCACGATAGCAATTGCACCATCGTTCTTAACCAATAGTTCCTCCATAAAGGAATTTTCACCATGATACTTACCAAAAGAACATGTACCAGCTATCCATATAGCTAGTTTGCCATTGTCTGCTTGAATCAAAGGGATATCCCGAGATTTGTTGATAATTTTCTCATGTGCCCAGGCTTCTGGTGATCCGTGTCCAATATAATTGATAAGAGCAACTCCATTATAGATTGTACGGATTAAATCAGCAGTAAGATCAGGATACTCACAGTCTGTATAGTTTTGCTGGAGTCCGTAATGTACGCCATAAAAAGGTTGAATTAGGAGTAGTTTTGACAGGGAATCATATATTTTGTCTGAATTCAATGTGTGACTATCTTCACCCGGTTTATATAAGCATGATTTATACATATCATCTGCCACAAGTGCTACTTTACTTCTCCAGATACCAGGTGTGGGCTGTAGAGTATAACTTCTTATTTTTTCAACAACAAGCCAAGCATCTTCCTCTGTGCTAACTGGAATCCTCCCACTTATTAATTGAGGGTCACCATAAAAAATATCATTGGAGTATGTACTGTAAAAGTCGTCAGAAGGATAGTTATCATTATAAATAGGAGGCAAGTCAATTTCATCTCCAAACAATAGAAGAAATCCATTAGGGCTTAAATCATCATTTATTCTTTGAATAATATAATCACGGATTGCCAATCCAGTAATATTTGTAGAAATAATGTCGGTTGTAATTACTTCTGTATTTAATTGATAGGTGCTACTCACTTCATTTTCATGCATATTCGCCAGAGATTGTGCCGCACTTTCAAAATTGCTAGGGCAAATGATGAGGTACTGTATATTATTATATTTCTGTCGGAGTCTTTTCTTTTCACTATTAAGGAGGAAGGGATGGCTGTAGGTGATAGGAAAATCAACTGGATCAACAGAAATATGTACTTCGCCCTGGGTAAGAGCTTCAATTCTTCCATTTGTAATACGCCAGGGAGTAATACAAATATTTATTGTCGGAGTCCCTCGGAAATTTGATAAAATACTGATATCAATAACTTCAGGTAATTCTAATTCTCCCTCTACCCAGCTAACGAAATCCCAATTTGAATTTATAATTTCAACTTGAACTGATTCCCTACTCTCTGCAGCTACCTTCCAACGAAAAATATCAATTTCAATGTTTTCTATTTCTAATGCTGAATTTGTGGCATTGTGCTTCCAGTGATTATATTTAATCTCTGGTATCTGCTGTGTAGAAACTGAAATATAATATTCATTTCCAAGACAAAGAGCATTGAAAAGGAATACAGCAATTATGTGGTTAATTTGCCGGTTATACATGCATGTCAATATAACGTCATTATTGTCATTAAAACCCTCCCTAATGTTTGAATACGAGCATAAAAGAGTCATAAATTTGTAGCTGAACCCGACGGAATATTATAGTAGTATATTCAATGAGCGTTTTAAGGAGATCTGATGACTTTTAATATTGACTGGATAAAAAATTATTACAAAACCCTGCCGGACAAAATGGGAGAATTGAAATTTCTTGTAAATCGTCCTCTAACTTATACAGAAAAAGTACTCTATGCCCATCTTACATATGATCCAAAGGAATATGGACGGGGTGCAGACTATGCAGAGTTTAATCCAGACCATGTAGCATTGCAGGATGCAACAGCCCAAATGGCATTACTCCAATTTATGTTAGCAGGGAAAGATAATGTAGCTATTCCAACAACTGTTCACTGTGACCATTTGATCCAGGCTAAAGTAGGTTCTGATGAGGATTTGGATATTGCCCTTAAAGTAAATTCAGAAGTGTATGATTTCCTTTCTTCTGTTTCCAAAAAATATGGCATTGGTTTCTGGAAACCTGGTGCCGGTATCATTCACCAGGTGGTTCTTGAAAATTATGCGTTTCCTGGTGGAATGATGATTGGAACAGATTCACATACAGTAAATGCTGGTGGCCTAGGTATGGTAGCCATTGGTGTTGGTGGTGCTGAAGCTGTGGATGTCATGGCTGGTATGCCTTGGGAACTGAAATTTCCCAAACTTATTGGAGTACACCTGACCGGCAAGTTAAATGGCTGGACTTCACCTAAAGATGTTATATTAAAATTAGCAGGGATCATAACTGCAAAGGGAGGAACAGGGAAAATTGTAGAATATTTTGGTGAAGGAGCTAGAACATTATCTTGCACAGGTAAAGGGACTATCTGCAATATGGGAGCAGAAATTGGTGCTACAACCTCCATTTTTGCCTATGATAATAAAGTAAAGGATTATCTTATTTCAACTGATAGGATGGATGTAGCAGTAGAAGCAGATGCTATATCTCAGCATATCACAGCTGATAATGATGTGTATGAAAATCCATCCAATTATTTTGATGAAGTCATCGAAATCAATCTCAATGATCTTGAACCTCACTTAAATGGTCCTTTTACACCTGATAGGGCTTGGCCAATTTCCCAGTTTAAAGCTGCAGTTGAAGAACATGATTTTCCACCAAGAATAGATGTTGGACTTATAGGATCCTGTACTAATTCATCTTATGAAGATATGGATCGTGCCGCATCATTAGCTATTCAGGCAAATAAGAAAAACTTGAAAGTTAAGACACAACTAACTGTTACACCAGGATCAGAACAGGTGCGATGTACCCTAGAACGGGATGGGCAGCTCGAAGCTTTTGAAAATATTGGCAGTATGGTCCTAGCAAATGCCTGTGGTCCATGTATTGGCCAATGGGTAAGATCCGATGCTGAAAAACTGAAAAAAAATTCTATTATAACCTCTTTCAACCGGAATTTTGCTAAACGAAATGATGGGAATCCTAATACATATGCATTTGTTGCTTCACCTGAAATTGTGATAGCGATGGCATTTGCAGGGAATTTGACATTTAATCCATTAACGGATACTCTAGTTAATGAAAATGGTGAAGAGGTAAAATTTGATCCGCCCACTGGGCATGAGCTTCCTCCTAATGGATTTCATGTGGATGATTTAGGATATCAGGAGCCTACATCATTTGATGCTGATATTAAGGTTGAGGTCAACCCCCATTCTGAGCGACTGCAACTACTGAAACGATTTAATGCATGGGATGGTAATGATATAACGGGGCTACATCTCCTTCTGAAAGCAAAAGGGAAATGTACTACAGACCACATTTCCATGGCAGGTCCATGGCTGAAATATAGGGGTCATTTAGAAAATATTTCCAAGAACCTGCTCATAGGTGCTAAAAATAGTTTTAATAATATTGTCAATCTGGTAAAAAATCAACTCACCGGTGAATATGAAAAAATACCAATTGTGGCAAATGCCTATAGTAATGCAAGTGCAAGTTCCATCATTATTGGAGATGAGAATTATGGTGAAGGCTCATCAAGAGAACATGCTGCTATGGAACCCCGTTTTGTTGGAGTAAAAGCAGTGTTGGTTAAATCTTTTGCTCGTATCCATGAAACCAATTTAAAAAAGCAGGGTGTATTAGCACTGACCTTTAGAACAATGTCAGATTATGACAAAATCCAAGAGGATGATCGGTTTGATATTTTAGGACTTATAGATTTTAAACCTAGTCAGGCATTATTTCTAACTGCACATCATGTTGATGGAACGGAAGATAAGATTATCATGGATCATACTTATAACTTGAATCAAATAAAGTGGTTTAAAGCCGGTAGTGCCCTGAATTGCATTGCCCATGCAGAAACTACTATTAAATAGATGTCTAAAGTCGCTGTTATCACTGGTGCATCTTCAGGAATTGGCAAGAGTCTTTCTTATCAACTTTCAGAATCTGGATACAGGGTTGTTCTAGTTGCACGTTCAACGGATAAACTAAACTTAATTTCTGATAAAATCCGGGAAAATGGGAGAGAGTGTTTAGCTGTACCAATAGATGTATCAAAGCCTGATGAAATCAATAAGCTTAAAGAAGATGTAAATGCATTTGGGGATGTTATGGTAGTAGTTAACAATGCTGGAATAGGAAAGTTTAGTAGAATTGAAGATATTACCTTGGAGGACTGGAACAAACAGATGGATGTAAATCTTAGGGCATCATTTCTTATGAGTCAGGTATTTATTCCTAAAATGAAAGAAATGAAAAAAGGGTCTTTAGTGTTTATTAATTCTGTAGCTGGCAAGAAAGGATATCCATATTCTGCAGCCTATGTATCAAGTAAATATGGAATGCGAGGTTTAGCAGACAGCTTGAGAGAGGAATTGCGCCAAGATAACATTAAGGTTATATCTATACATCCTGGTGCAGTAAATACATCCTTCTGGGATAATTCCAATTCAGATTTTTCTAGGGATGAAATGCTAAAAGTCCAGACACTTTCGAAATCAATTGTTCATATTATAAATGCTCCAGGTAATTTTACAGTGGAAGAAATGGTTGTACGTAGAACGGAGGGGGATTTTTAATGCCATTTTGGAAAGTGTATGCAAGTATGGAAGACTTAAAATCCATAACCCCAATCAGTCATTGCAGGATATTAGAGTAATTAAATGCAGGGAGTTGCATGAAATATTTATTTATTATTATGATGTTTATTTTTCCGATTTTTCCAAGTGATTGTAATAGTTATAATACACTTAATGGAACAGACTATAATTGTGATTGTACAGAAGAATCATGGGCAAATTATTATTCATATATGATTGGATGCTGGTTACCCAATGCCAATTTACAAGGTGCTGAATTAAAATGGGTCAACCTCGAGGATGCATATCTTGTAGGAGCGGACTTAAGATATGCCCAGCTAGTAAGTGCAAACCTCACAAATGCTAACTTGGTAAATGCCAACCTAGTGAATACAAAATTAAATTGGGTAAATCTGGAAAATGCAAACCTAAAAGGTGCTGATCTCAGATACGCAGATTTAGAAAATGCTAATTTGGTGATGGCTAATTTAGAAGGAGCTAACTTGGTCAATGCTAAAATGAAAAATGTCAACTTGCAAGGTGGTAACCTTAAAGATGTTTCATTATTTGACGCAGATTTGTCAGGATCCAACCTGGAAAGAGCCAATTTGATGGATGCCTGGTTATGGTATGCTAATCTCAGTAATTCCAATCTTATCAATGCAAATCTAAAAGTTGCTGATTTACGTTATGCCAATATGGCGAATGTAAAACTTACAAATGCTCAATTAAATGACGCCTCTCTTTTTGATGTAAAATTGATGGATGCTGATCTTACAAATGCCAATTTTCAGGGAGTCAATCTAAGACATGCCAATCTACATGGTGCTAATTTAAACGGGACGCTTCTATGTGACGCTGTTATCGATACTGATTTTAAATTACAGGAATGGCAAGGGTCTCCTGTTTGGGAGAAAGATTGTTTTGGTATCTGTGGGGGTGACATGACTATAACTAAAGACAATTGTGGTGTATGTGGTGGAAAAAATCAGCCTAATACTGGAAATTGTGATTGTTTAGGAATTTCTAATGGGGATGCCTTTTTAGATGGATGTGGTGTATGTGGTGGAAATGGAGATGGCTCTGATTGTAATAATAATGGAATCCTTGATGACTGTGAAGCAAGTTATGATGCTGGTTTTAGATTGGGTGCTGCACGAGCAGACCTGAACAAGGATGGGATAGAAAATATTCTTGATATAGTACAGTTAGTGGAAAATGTACTTAAAAAGAATCAAATCGATTAATTTATTTGGAATATCTAAACTGTGACTGATTCAAATTATTACTGTGAATCTTTAACCAAGTATCAACGGTTGAAAACCAGAGTGGTGCATATTGGTGATGTTCCTCTTGGTAGTGATTTTCCAATCAGAGTACAATCGATGACGACCACCGATTCCATGGATACCAAAGCAACAGTTGATCAGTCCGTCCGAATGATTGAAGCCGGCTGTGAATATGTTCGAATAACAGCGCCTAGTATTAAGGAAGCCCGGAATCTTGCTGAAATTAAAAAAGAACTTCGAAAACAAGGCTATACTACACCTCTTATTGCAGACATACATTTTACTCCCAATGCTGCATTAGAAGCTGCCCGCATTGTAGAAAAAGTACGCATTAACCCGGGCAATTTTGCAGACCGTAAGAAATTTCAGGAAATTGAATATACGGATCAATCCTATAAAGATGAATTGGATCGCATTCATGATCGTTTTGCTCCCTTGGTGAAGGTGTGTAAAGAAGAAGATTGTGCTCTACGTATAGGCTCTAATCATGGTTCGCTGTCTGACCGCATTCTCAGCCGTTATGGTGATACTCCCCTAGGCATGGTGGAATCTGCTATGGAATTTTTACGGATTTGCGAGGATTATAATTACCATGAAATAGTACTATCTATGAAATCCAGCAATACTCGGGTAATGGTTCAGGCCTACCGGTTATTGGTAAATGAAATGGATGCGGAAGGTATGAAATATCCTCTTCATTTGGGTGTAACCGAAGCCGGTGAAGGAGAGGATGGCAGAATCAAATCTGCAGTTGGAATTGGTACTCTTTTGGAAGATGGCTTGGGCGATACCATCCGTGTTTCCTTAACGGAAGAACCTGAATATGAAATCCCCGTGGCTAAATCATTAGTGGATCGTTATGCCCATCGGAAGGAACATGAAACAATTACTGTCAAAACGGATTTTGATTTAAGTCCCTTTAAATATCAACCACGTAGGACCAATTCCGTTCTCAATATTGGTGGTGACAATGTTCCCCGAGTCATAGCAGACTTATCCCTTGAGATACAAATAAATCGGGATACCCTAACCCAGCTTGGATACCAATATTTTGAAGCAGAGGATAAATGGGGAATTTGCGATTTTGCCTGTGATTATATTTTTATTAATAAGATGAAATTAAATTTTAATCTCCCCGGAACTTTAGGAGTGGTACAGGCTTACTCTGTTTGGAAGGATAATAAACTACCACAGCATTATCCAGAGATTAATGCTACAGAATATTTAGAAAACAGCTCATTTCATTCTCAACTCAATTTTATTTATATAACCTTAGAGGATTTAACAGAAACGCTAAAAACAAAATTAAAAAATGACCCTACAGCTGTATTGTTGATAAATACCTATAATGAGCATGGTATGGTAGAACAGCGACGTTTATTTATAGAGTTAATGTCTGAGAACTGCCAGGTTCCGGTGATAATTAGCAGGGCTTATGGTGATCTTTCCATTGAAAATTTACAATTATATTCTTCAACGGATATGGGAGCCTTACTCATTGATGGATTGGGAGATGGAGTGTTTATTGCAGCAGAAGGTTGCGGGCCACTTGAACAGGTGAACCAGGCCGCATTTGGAATTCTGCAGGCATCACGGACCCGCATTAGCAAAACTGAGTATATTTCCTGTCCATCATGTGGACGGACACTCTTTGATCTACAGGAAACTACTGCATTGGTTCGGAATCGAACCAGCCATTTGAAGGGTATTAAAATTGGTATAATGGGTTGTATTGTCAATGGTCCCGGTGAAATGGCAGATGCCGATTATGGTTATGTGGGAACTGGTTTGAATAAGATCAGTCTATACAGAGGCCAAACTGTTGTTAGGTCAGATATACCCACTAATGAAGCAGTTGATGTACTGATAAGTTTGATGGATGAAGATGGAGTCTGGGTTGAGCCTAAAGTTTTGGAATCTCCATTCTAATTCTATATTCTGTTAGATATGTAAAAGGTAAAATTTTTAACTTAACATCCATTTTGTGAGTCAATTGTCATATAATAAACAAATGTATATTCGTATCAGTATCATTACCATTATTACAACCTTAGTTATTGGACAGATTGAACCATCTGAAGGGTTGAGAGAAAATCCTCCTAGAGTTTGGGCGTTCATTAATGGAAGCGTATATGTTGAACCAGATCAATTGTTGGGTAATAGTACTATCATTATTCGTGATGGGCTAATTGAGAATGTCGGCGCTGATTTAACAATCCCAAGTGATGCCACCATATTGGATATGTCTGGTATGACAATCTATCCTGGTTTTATTGATAGTTGGGTTGAAATCCCGGCTAAGTCAAAGGATATACCTAGGCATGATGACCACTGGAATTTTAAGGTCAATTCTCATCGTGAATTATCCCAAATTTATGAACCCTCTGAGAGTAAATTAAGAAATCTGCATAAACTTGGCTTTACAGTTGCCCACATCGTTCCTGACTCAGGGATATTCAAGGGACAAACTGCCTTGGTACAACTAAACCAGAATGGCATAGTTTTAAATTCAGCTGTAAGTCAGGATATTTCATATGAGATAGATGGCTGGGGGAGTGACAAATATCCTAATTCCCTACTAGGTGGTGTAGCACTTATGCGCCAGACTTTTATTGATGCTAAATGGTATGGTAAAGCCATAGAAAAAATAAATCAGTTTCCTACAATCAATGAACCCATTAGGATTAATAAGGATCTGAAAATATTAAACAATTGGATGTCAAATAATTTTCCATTTGTATTTGAAACCAATCATGAATTAACAGTATTGAGATCATTCAAGATTGCCAGAGAATTTCAGTTGAATATCTGGATTTTTGGTAGTGGATATGAATACAGGCGTATATCAGAAATTGCAGCAGAAAATCCGTTTATTATATTACCGCTAAATTTCCCCATTAATCCCGATATATCTGATCCTAACCAGGAACTAAGATACAGCACATCAGAGTTGAAACATTGGGATATGGCTCCAGATAACCCAACTATTCTAAATACGATTGGCATTTCCTTTGCAATTACATCCCATGGCTTAGAAGGAAAGGAGTTTAGAAAAAATATAGCCCTGTCTGTTGAAAGAGGATTTCCTGAACATGATGCATTAGCTGCTTTAACAACTATACCTGCCAAGAAGATGGGCAAAGCATCACAACTAGGCAAAATTCAACCGGGTTTTCTGGCGAATCTCACCATCACAGATGGAAGTTATTTTAATCCAAAATCGCAGATTTTGGCTGTATGGATTAGCGGAGTAGAGTATACAGTGAAACCAAAATATTATACATCAGTTGATGGAAAGTGGAGCCTTAATATTGGAAATAAAAAATATGAATTAGAACTAAAAAAGAGATTCAACCATTACAGCGGGAAAATACTTCAAGATACGACGGATTATAAATTGTCTAAATTAATAATAGATGGACGTTTTATCAATTGGCAGGTACAGTTAGACTCAAATACAACTCCTAGCCGTTTTATAGGACATATTCTTGGAAACAGGATGGAGGGCACTGCCAATGATCTACAAGTTAGTTGGAGTGCCCTGAAAATTGGCACATTGGAGAATGAAGAAGATAAGAAGAAAAAAAACCAAGCATCCAACTTAACTGTATTCTATCCAGAAGGGACCTATGGACTGGAAGATCCAGACTTTAAATCCCAAATTATTCTCATAAAAAATACGACTCTATGGACATGTGGTAAACAGGGTAAACTTGAGGAAATTGATATTTTATTTAAGGATGGAAAGGTTAAGAAAATAGGCACCGGTATCAAGCCGTCCAAAGGCTGTATTACTATCGATGGATTTGGGAAACATGTTACACCGGGACTTATAGATTGTCACTCCCACTCTGCTGCATTTTCTATCAATGAAGGCACCCAGTCTATCACAGCTGAAGTTCGCATTCAGGATGTAATTAACAGTGATGATATTACCATCTACAGGGAATTAGCAGGAGGCTTAACTATGGCCAATATTTTACATGGTTCAGCAAATGCTATCGGTGGCCAAAATGCAGTCATTAAGCTACGTTGGGGTGCTACGCCAGAGGGGCTATTATATAAAAATGCAATGCCAGGTATCAAGTTTGCTCTTGGAGAGAATGTAAAACAGTCTAATTGGGGTGATGATTATTCTACTCGCTATCCACAGACCAGAATGGGGGTTGAACAGATTATTCGTGATGCATTTACTTCAGCTCTTGAATACCAAGTAGAATGGAATGAATATAACAACAATAAAAATAAATGGAAAAAAGAGGTTCCTCCCCGGAGGGATCTGGAACTGGATGCCCTTGTAGAAATATTAGAAGGGAAACGGCAGATTCACTGTCATTCATACAGGCAGGATGAAATTCTCATGCTTACCCGAGTTGCAGAAGATTTTGGATTTACTATTGGGACTTTCCAACATGTGTTAGAGGGCTATAAAGTGGCAGAGAGACTGAAAGAGCATGGTGCCAATGCTTCCACTTTTTCAGATTGGTGGGCATATAAATATGAAGTGATTGATGCTATTCCGTATAATGGAGCTCTTATGACTGATGTAGGTGTGAATGTTTCTTTCAATTCAGATTCAGGGGAATTAGCCCGGCGCATGAATACTGAAGCAGCAAAGGGTGTAAAATATGGTGGTTTATCTGAGGAAGAAGCTCTGAAACTTGTTACTTTAAATCCTGCTATTCAACTGGGAATTGATAAATGGGTGGGTTCTCTTGAAGTGGGAAAGGATGCGGATTTTGTCATATGGAATGATCATCCCCTGTCGACTCGGGCAGTTTGTGAACAAACCTGGATTGATGGCAAACAGTATTTTTCCCTTGAAAAAGATGCAGTACTGAAAATAAGGGATAATGAAGTAAGGAACCAGCTGGTAAATAAAATTTTATCAAATAAAGAGGATAAAAAGGAACAAAAGTGGAATCATTATGAAGAAAAATCAGTTCATCATCAACATTGTTTGGAACAACCATGAAATTAATTGTTTCTGCAGTAATATTATTATGCAATTTATTTCCATCTGATCAGATTCCTGCTCCTGAGCAGGATCATTCTATTATGTTAAGAGGTGCTACCATCCACACTGTATCTCATGGAACTTTGGCAAATGGAGATTTAATTTTTGATCAGGGGAAAATTATTGCAGTGGGTAAAAACATTGCTAAGAGACCATATGGTACAGAGATTATTGATGTCAAAGACCAGCATATCTTTCCGGGCCTCATATCTTCAATTTCTACCCTAGGGTTACAGGAAATTGGTGCAGTACGAGCCACTCGAGATTATGCTGAGGTAGGGAGTGTAAATCCAAATGTGCGGGCGAATGTTAGTTATAATCCCGATTCTGAATTGATCCCAATTTCTCGATCGAATGGTGTATTATTTGCGCTTTCAGTACCACGTTCTGGTTTAGTCTCTGGAATGTCATCTCTTATGATGTTAGATGGATGGACGTGGGAAGATGCCACGTTGAAACACCCGGTGGGACTACATATATTCTGGCCATCTATGGATGTGCCGAAATCAAAACTTGGTGAAGAGAAAGATAAAAAAAATAAAGACATACGACAGGAATCAATCCAGGTAATTGATGATTTATTTCATGAGTCCCATGCCTATCTGAAACTGAAAGATTCTGGTAGTTTATCTTATAAGCATGACTTGCGATTAGAAGGAATGCTGCCAACAATAAAAGGTGAAATCCCAGTATTTATACATGCCAATGAAATCCGTCAGATTGAGGCAGCGGTTTTCTGGGCTGACCGCCAGAATTTGGAAATGGTTTTGGTGGGAGGGAAAGATTCATGGAGGGTAACACAGCTTCTGAAAGAGCGAGATATCCCAGTTATTTATACACAGACTCATACAACTCCTATGCGTAGATTTGAAAACTATGACCAGACATTCATTACCCCTTTTCAATTATATGAAGCAGGAGTAAAATTCTGTATTTCTAATAGCGAATCTTCTTTCCAAACACCTCATATTAGGAACCTACCCTACCATGCAGCAAAAGCCGCTTCTTATGGATTACCATGGGAAGAAGCACTTAAATCCATCACACTTTCATCGGCAGAGATTTTGGGTGTAGGAGATCAGGTAGGATCATTGACAGTCGGCAAAGATGCCACCTTTTTTATTGCTGATGGAGATATAATGGATGTACGAACTAAAGTTTCAAGTGCATTTATCCAGGGAAAAAGAATTGACTTAAATGATAGGCATAAAATGCTTTATTCAAAATATAGGAAAAAATATATTCAAAAAGAAATTTTAAAAGAATCTATATCCGAATAATAAGGGCATTTACAAAATTTTACATCTTGTAACAAACTTCTTTTAGTTTCCAACGAGTATCTCCTTATAAATTTACGGCTTAAATTGTATCTGATGATTGAAATGAGGTTTATGACACATAAAATTCAGTTATTCATATGTATTATGTCCATATCTTTGCTTTTTGCTTTTGAGAATAAATTTTCTTATGTAAATAATGTTGCGGGATACGATCAAGTCAGTCTTGAGCATATGCCTGAATTCATTGATAGATCAGATGGATATACTAGGCTTGCTAAGATAGGTGAAGGTCATACTATGATTAACGGCATGCCTGAACTTCCCCAATTTACTACTTTCTATCAGTTGGATCCTTCTAAAGTGTATGCATTCCAATTTCAAGTATTAGATTCTTACACTATTGAAAATATTACAATTCTTCCACACCAAGGTATGGAGAAATGGGAAGTTGATGAAGTGACTATTATTAATGAGGATATTTATAATTCATACAACCCATATCCAGAACAGAATATTCTTGTTTCAGAAAGAATGCAGGGCAGGGGGGTCGAGTTTGTTAGTATTCAAGTTATCCCTTATAAATATTATCCCAAAGACAAGAAATTAGAGGTATACACATCGATTGATATTCAGGTTGTAGAAATAGGTGATAATCCAGAACATACTATTAAACAGATTAAACGTTCCCGTATCTTTGATGCATTCTATAAAGACCTCATTGTAAATTTTGAGTATTCTGATCGACCAGATGATTATCAGGCTTCAACCATTTTATATATTGCAGGTGGGAGTTGGCTTGATAACAGTTATGTACAGGATCTGCTTTACTGGAGGCATAAACAGGGGTACATAGTTTATGCCGTATCTACGAGTGAAATTGGTGCATCCAGTGGGAATGAAAATACTATTAAAAGCTATATTCAAAATGCTTATGAAACATGGGAAAATCCACCTGAAATTGTGGGACTTATTGGCGATACAGATGTAATAGATTGTTTTTATCAGTCTTGGGGAAGTGGTGGAGGTTGGAATAATTATAATGGAGCAACTGATTCTGATTATTCACAATTAGATGGGATGGATCTAATCCCAGAAGTTTTTATAGGTCGAATATCCGCTCAAGCATCCTCTACAATGGAGAATGTCATAAATAAAACTATTCAATATGAAAAAGCACTCTATGTTGATGATGACTGGTTTACCAGAGCTGCATTAGTTGGTGACCCTACAGATTCTGGTAATTCTACAGTTTTTACCAGTCAGTATATTGAAAATATAATGATTAATCATGGTATGACAGGCGTTGCAACAGATTATGATGGGTCGGGTATAACTAATTGGCTTATTGATCAATTTCAGGATGGCATCCTATATTATAATTATAGAGGTATATATGGAGCACCAGGCACAAGTCCCAGTAGTCAGTATAATAATGGTTATGAGACCCCATTTGTTGCAGTGATTACATGTGGAACAGGTGATTTTGATTATGGAAATTCCCAAAGTGAAGAGTTTGTTAAGATGGGATCTGTTAATAATCCTGAAGGTGCTGTGGGTGCTGTTGGAATGGCAACAACAGGTACACATACTGCATACAATAATATTATTAATATGGGAATTTATGATGGTCTATTTTCTAAGGAATTATGGTATGCAGGGGCTGCTGAGGCCAGTGGTGATTTAGCTATGATCGCTACCTATCCATCAAATCCGGGTAATGCTACAGAAGCATTTACTGCTTGGAGTAACTTAATTGGTGATCCTGCACTACATCTTTGGACAGAAATTCCCAAAAACTTTGCTGTAGATTATACAGATATTATTTCTCTGGGTACCACCACAATAGATATAATTGTTTATGATGAAGATGGTAATGCAGTTGAAGATGCCAAGGTAACCTTGCTTATGGGGAATGATGTGATTTTTGATACAGGACTTACTGATGAAAATGGTCAGATTAATCTCAGTTGGGATATGGTAGAATCTGGAGTTATGGATTTAACAGTAATAAAACGTAATTATAGACCCTATGAGGGGGAAATAGAAATATCTTCTGCATCTGGTTCTGCGGTAGCTATGAGTTCTGGAGTGCTTGAGATTACATCAGGAGAAGAAAAAGATTTTGAAATATCATTTCAAAATTATGGAAATATGGTTGCTCAAAATATTAGTGCAGAACTCAGTTCTTCATCAGACCATATTACAATTTATGATAGTGTTATTTTTCTTGGGACTATACAAAATGGAGAAGAAGTAACCGGACAATTCTCTATTTATGTTCACGGGACCGCTTTTTATATGGAAGATTTAGAACTTTTACTTAAAATATATGATGATGCTGGAAATGCATGGATTAATGCTGTACCTGTAATAGTATCAGGGCCTTATCTTCACATTTCGAATTATGGGGGAAATATTGCTCCTGGTTCTACTACAAACCTAATCCTGAATTGGGAAAATCTAGGTAACACAGTTGCAAATAATTATTCCATAGAGATTCCATCAAATCAACCTATGATTGATATCCTTTCTTCAACATCAAATATTATTGAATTGTTTAATGGAGAAAATTTATACTTAGATGATTTTGAGCTCAGTTTCAATTTAGATATCATTAGTGGAACAGTTTTACCTTTAGAATTAATTCTTACAAGTGCAGATGGATATAGTCGTAGTGATGTATTCAATTTAACTATAGGTGAAGTGAGAGAAACAGACCCTTTGGGGCCTGATTCTTATGGTTATTATATTTACGATTCAAATGATATAGATTATGATTTGGCACCTGACTATGACTGGATTGAAATTGCTGATATGTTTGGAACACAGTTGAATTTAGTAGATTATGGCAATGGAAATTATTCAGGTAGTTATACCTACAGCTCAGAGGTCATTGACTTGCCTTTTATATTTACATTCTACGGAATTGACTATAATCAAGTCATTGTAAATACCAACGGCTGGATATCATTTGGTGATTTTGAAATGTATTCCTTTAGGAATTATCCCATCCCAGGAGCTGGGGGTCCTTCTCCCATGGTAGCAGGTTTCTGGGATGATCTAAAAACAGGTTCAGGTGGTTATGTACACTATTATGCAACTGATGATATGGTAGTTATTCAATGGGATGATATGCGAACCTATGATAATAATGGATCTTATAGAGAGACCTTTCAAATTATTCTTTATAATAAAGAATTTTTGTCGCCTACAATAACTGGAGATAGTGAAATTAAAATTCAGTATCAGGATTTTAATAATACCTCAGACGGCAATTATCCAAATGGAGGAACACCTACGCATGGTTGTTATTCCACAATAGGTATTGAAAATCATCTTGGGAATATAGGCCTTCAATACACGTTCAATAATTCTTATCCTGAAGCAGCATCTACATTGGAAGATGGCTCTGCTATTTTTATTACCACTGGCAAACTACCTCGGGTGAATCTCACCATCGAAAATGTTGATTTGATAAATGGCTCTTTGGATATTTATATAGATACTGCAGATGAAATTGCAGGTTTTCAGTTTGAACTTGTAGGTATTAACATTACTGGTGTATCTGGTGGTTTGGCAGAGAATAATGATTTTATGTTGACCAACTCTGCCAATACAATCCTAGGTTTTTCCATCACTGGTACATCTATTCCTATTGGCTCAGGTATACTAACTCAGATTTCTTTTTCAGATTATTTGGGTGAAGGAATCTGCTTTGGTACAGATCCGATATATAATGTGATCTCAAATGTTTTCGGGAATGCACTGGAGACAAATTGGGGGGATTGTTATGAAGGCAATTTGACAGGTGATTTGAATTTTGATGGTATGCTGGATATCTTAGATTTAGTTGCATTAGCTAGTCTAATACTAGGTACTGATTATTTATTTTATGGAGATATGAATCAAGATGGTGTATTGGATATTCTTGATATTGTAAGTCTTGTAAATGTTATCCTTGATCAATGAATCATATTTACATTTTGTAACATACATCCAATTGTTTTAGATGATAAGAATCTAATAGATTTATTAATATATGAAAATTAAATTAATTCAAGATATTAAAGAGTTAATAATAAAATACGGAATACAGCCATTATTCTATTTCATTATTATTTCATCTGTTTTTCCAAATGAGGACCAATTCATAGTTACTGATTTCAGCGACTCTCATGCAATTATCTCATTGCAATCATCAATTGATATTGAGGAAGATATAAGTGGATATTCAAGAATTACAAAGGAAGGGAAAGGGCACACTACGGATTTGGGAATGCCTGAGCTACCTACTAATACAACATTCTTTCAGTTAGATCCTCAAAAAACATATAGATATGAACTTGAGATCATTGATTCTTATATCATTGATGATATCAATATTATTCCTCATCAGGGGATCTCATCTAAGTGGGAAGTAAATGAAATCAGTGAAATCAATAGTGAGTTTTATTTATCTGACGAAAACTATCCAGCGCAGAATTTAGTAATATCAGATCGTTTGTCGGGCAGGGGAATTGAAATGATCAATATACAGGTGACTCCATATACATTTCATCCATCTTCAAAGAAGTTGGAGGTGTTAAGTCAGGTTAACATTCATATCATTGAGGATGGTAACAATCCTGATGGCCATCTTGCACAGCCTGTCAAAAGTCGCATCTTTGAGCAGCTTTATAAGAGTATTATTATTAATTTTGAATCTTCTACAAGAGATGAAGACTATCAACAACCCGCTATATTATATATCTGTGGAGGGAACTCTGAAACAAATAATGATTTTAAGAATTTGCTTGATTGGAGAAGACAAAGAGGTTATGTGGTTTATACTGCCTCATTATCAGAAACAGGTAGCTCATCTTCTTCAATAAAAAACTATATCGAAAATGCATATCATACATTCAGCCCGCCGCCTGAGTATGTTGCACTGCTTGGCGATGTAGATGGTTCATATTCTGTGGCAACATATTATGACGGACATGGCCATAATTCTTATGGCAATGAATGTGAAGGGGATCATCCCTATAGTCAACTGGATGGAACCGATCTTATTCCTGAAGTTTTGATTGGCCGTATGTCAATCAGGACAAGTTCAGAACTATCTGTAGTATCAAGTAAAATCATCAACTATGAAAAAGCAACATATCTGGGATATCTTGATGATTATTTTGAGAGAGCTGCAATGGCAGGAGACCCATCATCATCTGGTAACTCCTGCACTATAACAAAAGAATATGTGGCTGAATTATTGGATGCCCATGGATTTGATGATGTCAGGTTAAAAACATCCGGCAGCAGTTGGTCATCTTGGATGGAAGATCAGCTAGAGGAGGGGGTGCTATTTTTCAATTACAGGGGTTATCTTGGAATGAGCGGTTTTAGTACTAGTAATGTTGATAATGCAAATAATGGTTTTAAATTGCCTTTCGCTACAGTATTAACATGTGGAACGGGTTCTTTCTCTGAAGATCAAACGACAATGTCTGAAAAATTATTCAGGGCTGGAACTCTCTCAAATCCTAAGGGAGCAGTAGCTGCAATTGGCACTGCTACTTGGAATACTCATACTCTTTTTAATAATATAACGGATATGGGAATCTATGATGGATTGCTTGCTGATAAGGTTGAGACTGCTGGAGCAGCTTTAGCCAGTGGTAAACTGGCATTATTAAATACCTATCCAACCAATCCTGATGATTGGGTAGGCGCATTTACTCAGTGGAATAATTTAATTGGTGATCCTGCAACCCATTTATGGACTGATACACCCGCAATATTCAGCGTTTCACATACATCTGAAATATCTGATGGTACCAATTTTATAGATATTGCTGTACAGGATGATAATGGTAATAATATTGATGGTGCCCTTATAACACTTTGGAACAGGTTTATTACGACACCGATGAATATTTTTTCTAATGATATGGGTGAGGCCACAATTGATTTATCGGGTTTATCTGCAACTAGTTATACTATTACTGTGACAAAAAATAATTATCAGCCATATTCTGGTTTGGTAAACGTCATCTCATCTGGAGCTATATTAAGCGTAGATGAGTCGAGCCTAGTATTGGATGATCACTTTGGCAATGATGATGGTTATCTGAATCCCGGCGAAACAGTAGTTCTTTCTATTCCTGTAATAAATAATGGAACTGAGGATCTGGATGGTGTATCTGCAACCCTTACAACATCGTCTGAACTTATAACCATTACTTCCGGTGTTGTTGAATATGGCATAGTGAATATTGGAGAAACTTCCTCTAGTGATTTTGGGTTTACCTTATCTCCTGCAGCAGTCCATAGTGAAGACTTGGGATTGCGGCTTTTAATTTCTGACGATGCTTCGAACCAATGGGAAGCTGAGATCAGGATAGATGTAATCGGCAGCCTGTTAGTGGTAAATGGGAATGGATATGCGGAGTCAGGTTCAACCAGTAGTTTGGATATTTCACTTATAAACATGGGGGAACAGTCTGAGAGTAATATATATGCTGAATTAAGTTATAGTGGAAGTCAGGTGATGATTGATGATAATTATGGCAACTGGGCAGATCTATCACCGGGAGAATCAGGAAATTCTCTGGATACTTTTGAAATTACAGCCGGAAACGATATTGTAAATGGCACCATTCTCCCGCTTAGTTTGCATATTCAAAGTGAGGATGGGTATGATAGAATTGAAATATTAAGTGTACAGATTGGTGAGGTATCCGTTATAGATCCACTGGGTCCGGATGAATATGGATATTATATCTATGATTCAGGCGATGATGGGTATGATCTTTCACCGGTTTATGATTGGATTGAAATTGATCCGTCTTTAGGTGGGAATGGTACAGATCTTAATTTATCAAATAGTGGCAATGGTAATTGGAGCGGCAATGGACCTATTGCCCATGTAGATCTTCCCTTTCCCTTTAAATTTTATGGGATTGATTATGATGAAATTACAGTGTGTACAAATGGCTGGGTAGCATTTGGCTATACCGATATGGAATCCTTCCGAAATTATTCAGTTCCTGGAGCGGGAGGCCCATCTCCCATGCTTGCCGCGTTCTGGGATGATTTGGAAACAACCAGCAGTGGAGATGTATTCACCTATTTCGATAATAATAATTTCATAATTGAGTGGTCTGATATGAGAACCCATAGTTATAATTCTATTGAGACATTCCAGATCATACTTTTTAATGATAGTAGTCTGCCGTATGGTGATGGAAACATTAAAATTCAATATAAAGTTTTTAATAATACATCTTCCTTTATTAATCAGTATCCGCCTATTCATGGCTCATATGCCACCATTGGTATAGAAAACCATCTGGGAGATCAGGGCTTGCAATATTCATATAATAATCAGTATCCCGATGCTGCCATGGAATTATCTAATGAGACTGCGCTCTATATGACCACAAGTCCTCCCGTGTCACAGCCTAGTCCTGTTCTATCTTATAGTCCTGATAATATAGATTTTATCTTAAATCAAGGTGAATCTGCGTCATCATCTATGACTTTATCAAACATTGGCGAAGAAGGCTCCATTTTGTCCTATTCTGTCTCTACTTCAGGCGTTTCGCCATTTGAAGTATCAGGTGGTGGACCAGATGATTTTGGATATCTATGGAGTGATTCAGAGATTGAGGAAGTTGCTCAATTTAACTGGATAGATATTGCTGGTATAGGTAATCAATTATCATTTCCACATAATGATGTTGCTGCTGATGCTGTTGATGTGGGGTTTGCATTTCCCTTCTATGATCAAATATATTCGCAATGTATTATTAATCCGAATGGCTGGATTGGTTTTGGCGAAGATAATACAGCTTTTAGTAATACAAGTATTCCATCTAGTTCAGCACCAAAACCTGCGATCTTTGGTTTTTGGGATGATCTGAACCCAATTAGTATCGATCAAGGAGGTTGCCCCGCTGGTTCAGGAAACGTATTTACCCATTCGGAAAATGGTATGTTTGTTATCTGGTTTGATAATGTAAGTCGCTGTGCAAGTGGAAATGGATCTACAGGTATCTATGACTTCCAATTTATTTTATATAGCAATGGGGAAATAGATCTCAATTACAGAGATATGTCTGGATATACAACAAGTGCAACAATTGGTCTGCAGAATGAAACTGGTTTTAATGGTCTGGAAGTAATATATAATGATTCATACGTTCAGTCTCAATTATCAATTAAATATCGCATGTCAGATGACGCTGACTGGTTAGATATTACAGGCGACTTATCAGGTGATCTGGAATATAGTGAGAGTACAGATCTTAGCATAACTGCCCAGTCGTCCGATTTAGCAACAGGAGAATATTTTGGGGAAATTATTATTTCTTCTAATAGTCAACCTAATGTTACCATTCCTGTCTCCTTGCTTGTACAGGATAATGGTTTATTAGGTGATGTAAATGGTGATGGTGTATTGAATGTTTTAGATGTGGTTGCTTTGGTTAACATTATCATAGATAACGGTGATTATGTTTTGGCAGGAGATATGAATCAGGATGGGAATTTAGATGTGCTTGATATTGTTGCCCTTGTAAATTTAATTCTCAATTAACTATTTAGAGTTTATTTTTTATATGGATACTATATATAATTGTGAATAATATTATTAATTATATATTATAACCCTGAAAAAGTACATTACATATTGTAACAAACTTACTTTAGTCCTGTTCGATAAAATATCCCTACTTTTCTGTTTGTTAAATAGTTAATATTAAGAAAGGTTATAAATATATGAGTCATATGTTGAAAATTGTAATCTTTTCAGCGGTAGTTTCCCTACTTTTCCCCTATGAAAACAAATTTTCATTTGGTAATAGTTCAACTGGTAATAAAATTAGTCTTTTGCACAACCCTGAGTTGACTGTAATTGAAGGTGGCTACAGTCGCCTTGTGAAATTAGGTGATGGCCATATCAATGAGCCGGGCATGCCAGAGATCCCACAGTTTACCACTTACTATCAATTGGATCCTGCCAAAACTTATGACTTCCAGTTTGAAATATTAGAATCATATACTATCGAGAATATTACTATATTGCCTCATCAGGGTATGGATAAGTGGGAAGTGGATGCGGTAGATATTATCAATGAAGAGATCTACAATTCCTATGAGGCATTTCCTGAAGATAATATGGTATTATCAGAACGATCTCAAGGTAGGGGAATAGAGTTTGTGAGTATTAGCGTTATTCCATATACCTATTATCCAAAATATAATAGATTAGAAGTTTATAGTTCCATAGAGATTCAGGTGATTGAAACAGGTGAAAATTTAGGTAATCAGCTCAATCAACCTAAACGTTCTCATATTTTTGATGAATTTTACAAAGATATTATTGTGAATTTTGAGTACTCAGATAGACCAGATGATTACCAAGCACAAGCAATCCTCTATATTGGTGGAGGATCATCCCTTAGTAACTCATATGTCCAGGATCTGATCGCATGGCGCCACAAACAGGGATATATTGTTTACACAGCAACTGAGGATGAAGTGGGTGGTTCCAGTGCCAGTACCAGTGAAATAAAAAATTATATTTCTGATGCCTATTATAATTGGGATAACCCCCCAGAGATTGTAGGTTTGATTGGTGATACAGGAGGAAGTTACAGCCTCCCTAATTATAGTCATAGTTGGAGCGGGTATTCTGGTGCAAGCGATTTTGATTACACTCAGCTAGATGGTGGTGACATGATCCCTGAAGTGTTTATTGGGAGAATTTCAGGATCATCATCTAATGTAGAAAATATTATCAATAAAACAATTCACTATGAAAAAGCAGATCAAGTAGAAGATGATTGGTTTGAGAAAGCAGGTCTTGCTGGAGATCCTTCCTCATCAGGGAATTCAACTATTTTTACAAACCAGTATATTGAGAACCTTATGATAAATCATGGTATGTCGGATATACGAACGGATTATGATGGTAGTGGATTGCAATCCTTTATGAATCAGCAATTTAATGCTGGGATACTATATTATAACTATCGTGGTTATTACTGGGGGGCTGGTAGTTATCCTGAAGGCTCATTCAACAATGGCTATGAAACCCCTTTTGTCACAACTATTACATGTGGAACAGGTGATTTTAATTATTCTTCCAGTTCAGAAGAATTTGTATGGCTGGGTTCAGCAGCTAACCCCAAAGGAGCTGTGGGTGCTGTCGGAATGGCAACAACAGGCACTCATACTGCATATAATAATATTGTAGATATGGGTATATATGATGGAATATTTTCCAAAAACTTATGGTATGCTGGTGCAGCGACATCTAATGGTGACTTAGCTATAATGACAACATATCCCAATCCGAATAGTGCATATAGTGCTGCAACCGCATTTAGTAAGTGGAGTAATTTGATTGGAGATCCAGCTTTGCATCTGTGGTCTGATTTGCCAACAGATTTTAGTTTTACTCATCCAGATTCTATTTCCCTTGGAACAACCATGTTAGCATTTACTATCACGGATGAAAATGGAAATAATGTTAAAGATGCTCGTGTTACTTTACTTATGGGTGATGATGTTATCTTTACAACAGGGATGACAGATGATAATGGCCAAATTACTTTAAATTGGGATGCTGTGGAAACTGGTACCATAGATATAACCGTCATCAAACGTAATCACAGGCCTTATGAGGGCAACATTGAAATATCTTCAGCTTCTGATGTTGCTGTATCCATGATTTATAATGAGATTAATGTAAACTCTGGTGAAGAAACAGATCTTGAGATTTCTTTGCATAATTATGGTACTCTTACTGCAACCAATGTCATTGCAGAAATAAGCTGTTTCTCAGAAAATGTATCAATAGAAAATAACATAATGTCCTATGGCAATATTGTTACAGGCAGTAGTGTAAAACATTTTTTTCCTTTATATATACATGGGACTGCATTTGCAATGGAAGATTTGGGAATTATACTTAATATTACGGATGGAGATGGGAATAACTGGGATAATTATATTCCTATTAATGTAATTGGCCCATATTTATTTATTGATGAATATCAAGGGGTAACTAATCCAGGTGAATTGACAGATATTTCTTTTATGTTAAATAATGTAGGTTCAGGCGACGCAAGTAACTTTACGTTTGAACTATTATCTTATGAAAATTTGGTGGAAGTCACATCAGGGATAGTATGGATTGATAATTTATCTGCTGATGAACAAATACTACTAAATGATTTTAATATAACTCTCAACAGTTCCATCATTAATGGCTCCATATTGCCTATGGATCTACAATTAACAAGTTATGATGGTTATACTCGTACTCAGATTGTAAATATTAAGGTGGGTGAAGTAAGAGATAGTGATCCAGTCGGCCCTGATATGTATGGGTATTATTTTTATGGTGATGAAGATACAGATTATGATCTGGCTCCAGAATATAATTGGATAGAAATTGCAGAAGGATTAGGCAGTCAAATAATTATTTCTGATAATGGTAATGGAAATTGTTCTGGTAATAGTTATTCCTGTAGTTCTACTACTCTTGACCTCCCCTTTATATTCACATTCTATGGCGTAGATTATGATCAGGTTGTGGTAAATACAAATGGCTGGATATCATTTGGTAACTTTGAGATGTATTCTTTCAGGAATTATCCTATTCCAGGTGCAGGTGGACCATCACCCATGGTAGCTGCATTCTGGGATGACCTGAAAACCGGCTCCAGTGGCTATGTTTATCAATATGAAACCAATGAAATGGTTGTAATCCAGTGGGACTATATGAGAACGTATGATAATGGAAGCCGTGAGACATTTGAGATTATCCTGTATAATAAAGAGTATAGTACCCCAACCAACACCGGTGATAGCGAAATTAAGATCCAATATGAAGATTTTAATAATACTTCTGATGGCAACTATAATGGTGGCACCCCTACTCATGGCTGTTATTCAACTATTGGAATTGAAAATCACCTTGGAGATATCGGGTTACAATATTCTTTTAATAATACGTATGCGCCAGGTGCTCCATCTCATGGTGGTTTAAGTGATAACTCAGCGATATTTATTACTACTCGTACTGAATCATCCTATATTTTAGGAGATATGAACGGTGATGGAGAACTGGATATTTTAGATGTGGTGACACTTGTTAATGCAGTACTTAATGGAGACTACTCTGCTTCAGGTGATATGAATCAAGATGGTATATTGGATGTGTTGGATCTTGTTATGCTAGTCAACACTATACTTAGTTAATTTTATTATATAAAGGAATTCACACACTAAATATGAAAGAATGTGTATCTTTGTGATATATATTATTTAATATTCTTTAATTTAAAGGAAGAGATTGGATGAAATTGATTTTTATGACTTTTCTTGTGACATTATTGGGTTGCCAGACTCAGAAAAAAGAGTCCGTAAATACAAAAAATACTTCAGCAGTTATTCAGGAAGAAAAAGTAAAACCTAACAATGATAAAGAAACAGATATTCTGTGTGATATGGATGTATGTCTTCAGCTTAGAAACCATAATATCTCTAATAAATCATTCGATATATATATGCTAAATGCTGTCCCTGTAGCAGGTTTCCAATGTGACTTTCCTGGAATTAATATTATTAGTTCAGATGGCGGGCTTTTGAAAGAAAATGAATATCAAACCTCAAATAGTACCAACAGGATTTTATCTTTCTCAATGCAAGCAAAACTGATACCGGTTGGCAAAGGAGTGTTAACTACAATCATATATTCTGAACTTATAGAAGAAATTTGTATGACAGAAATTATCTTTGCGGGTATAGGAGGAAAACAATTGTCTAACAATGCACCGAGTTGCATGCAATTGAATTGATAATAAATTATGGTTAATTATTTTTATATGATATCAATTATTATTAGTTTCTCATTTTCTTATGAAGTAGGAGAAACCATAAGCAGTGCTCATCAAAATCAGGATTTTTCTATATGTTATGCGCCAGAAATAGACCCTAATAATGATGGGGTGTTTAATTTTTCTGAATATAATGGTGATTTGAATGGAGGCCAATATTATGTGATATTTTTGGAAATGATGGCTACATGGTGACCATCATGCTATAGTTCATTATCAAGTTTTGATAATATTGTATCTAACTGGGCTAGCAATGAGAATGTATTAATTTTTCAATCACTAGGTGATTTAAATCAGCCCTATTCATGTACTCAGTGGGGTAATACTGCAACAAATGGAATACCTTTGATTACTGATGATACAGGCATGCCAATGTTCGGACTTTTCCATACAGATAATTTACTTCCAAGTGCTGTATATATTGATCATACAATGACCATTTATTATAAGCAGGCAGGACATGATAATGAATCTATTATTAATAATAGGATCCAAGAAATGTTAAATAATTTATATGGTGCCCCAATACTTACGGCCAATCCCGACATTTCAATGGATAATGAGTTGGATAATGACGGTGTATTAAACCCCGGAGAAGGATTTTCAGTAATATATACTTTTACTAATAATTCTTTCGAAACTGATGCTCTCAATGCCGTAGCAACTTTATTGATTGATGCAGGGGGGAATATAAATAGTGATGCAGTTATTGAGATTGGCGATATTCCACTGGGTGAAACTGCTTATGGAGAATTCGCTATTACATTAGATGATAATGTGCTATTTGGAGATTTTAATATAGATTTAAGTTTAACAGCTGATTATATCAATAATTTTGGAGAATTAGCAGAGTATAATAAGGAGGTTTTTTTCTCTGTTGAAGTTTCCATCAACCAAGCTGGTTTTCCGGTTCCAACCTCAGAATTGCGTTCTAGCCCTCTAGTGATTGATTTGGATGGTGATGGGAATCAGGAAATCATAATTGGTGATAGTAATG
>Ga0187827_10000580_pt1 | contig 57411 bp, 44 predicted proteins | sample ETNtaG_39_FD_167969 | JGI IMG/M metagenome (GOLD analysis project Ga0187827, IMG submission 167969) | Marine microbial and viral communities from oxygen minimum zone, Eastern Pacific Ocean - ETNP2014_SV_150_PacBio MetaG (Illumina Assembly) | ecosystem: Environmental > Aquatic > Marine > Hypoxic...
TCAATAATGCCACGTCTATCACTCCTTTTGTCTCCTGCTAGTTCGTCAGCAGGACAGGGTTACACGTGGGTCAATTTTGGGTGCAAATATATGGGCTTAGTGGGTCACTTTTGGATGCAATTTAACATACTTAAAGAAAACAGCGGAAAATTGTTGTTCAACAGATTAAGCCTATTTATGCAGACGTCAGCTTGGGCTGCGGGTAATCAATGTTAGCATTGCCTTCCTTAGTAAACTTCTGCCCCCTGTAACTCAGTTTATCGGATGAATCGGTAAGTTAAAGAGGGTGCTTCCGTGAAATATTTTTATCTGCAAACAGGTATTCAGGTGTTATTAGCCAGTCAAATCGGATAGACTTTCTCCAATTTACAAAGCCAGAATCAGTGCGCGAATTATCGATTTTAGGGAAGTTTCTTGGCATTTCTTGGTTACCTCAATTCACTCGCAACAAATTAGACAGGAAGTCTTTCAGAGTCTTTCATGCGCCTGAAATGTATTAAATTAGCCGGTTTTAAATCCTTCGTAGATCCCACCACAGTTGGCTTCCCTTCTAACCTCTGCTCTGTCGTTGGGCCCAACGGCTGTGGTAAGTCCAATGTGATCGATGCCGTGCGCTGGGTAATGGGCGAGTCTTCTGCCAGGAACCTGCGTGGTGAGTCGATGTCCGATGTGATCTTCAATGGCTCTGGAAGCCGCAAGCCGGTGGGGCAGGCGAGTGTCGAGTTGATCTTCGATAACCACGATCACACGCTGGCCGGTGAGTATGTGAATTTCTCGGAAGTCTCCATTAAGCGCAAGGTCGATCGCGATGCACAATCCTCTTACAGTCTGAACGGCACCAAATGCCGGCGCCGCGATGTCACCGATATCTTCCTCGGTACCGGTTTGGGTGCGCGCAGTTATTCTATTATCGAGCAGGGCATGATCTCGCGCTTGATCGAATCCAAGCCGGAAGAGTTGCGGGCATTTATCGAAGAGGCCGCGGGTATTTCAAAGTACAAGGAGCGCAGGAGAGAGACGGAAAGTCGGATTAAACGTACCAAGGCAAACCTCGAACGACTCGCCGATATTCGCGAAGAGTTAGGGCGCCAGTTACAACATCTTCAGCGCCAGTCTGTAGCGGCGGAAAAATACGCGAAGTTCAAGCAGCAGGAAAGACTGACATCGGCTAATTTAAATGCCTTACGTTGGCGGGCCTTAGACGAGGAACTTAAACAGAATCAGGAAGTGATCAATAGCCTAGAGATAAAAATCGAAGCCACGATCGCCGAGCAGCGCGAGATCGATGCCAAGGTTGAGCAGCGCCTGACTGATAACTCCGAGTTCACCGATGCCCTGGGCGAGGTGCAGGCCCGGTTCTACAGTCTGGGCAACGACATCGCGCGTATCGAGCAATCGATCGAGCATCACATCGAGCGCATGGATCAGTTGCGCGTGGACCTGAGCGAGACCGAGACTGACTGGGAGGGTACCCGCGAGGAACTGGATGTGGACCTGCAGAAGGTCACAGTGTTGGATGCCGAGCTGAAATCCCTTGCCCCTGAGCTTGAGCAAGCCAACGCAACCGAGGCCGAATCCACCGAAGCGCTGGAACAGGCCGAGCTTGCCATGCAGGACTGGCAGCAGCGCTGGGATGAATTTAATAAAAGCGCGGAGGAGCCAAGGCAAACGGCCGAAGTGGAACAGACGCGCATTCAGCAACTCGAGGCGATAGTTGAGCGAGGAGTCGAGCGCAAGCAGAGCCTGGAGCAGGAACAGAGCGCTATTAAGGCAAGTCCAGAGGATAAAGAAAGCACTGTTATATCTAAAAAAATCATGAAGATAGAGCAGTCAATTAATGTTTTAAAAGAAGAGAATACTAACTTAAACAAAACGGTCGATAGCAATCGCAATTCACTACAGGAATGCTCTGACAAGCTGGATAAAGTACGTAGCGAGCTGCAAACCTGCAAAGGCCGGCACGCGTCGCTGGAAGCGCTGCAGCAGGCTGCGCTCGGACAAGATAATAGTGAATTAAATCAGTGGCTTGGCACTAAAGGCCTGGATGATAAGCCGAGATTAGCCGAAGGCCTGACTATCGAGCCTGGCTGGGAAACCGCGGTGGAAACGGTGCTTGGCGATACGCTGCAGGCTATTTGCGTAGAGGGCATCGATAACCTGGACACACTGCTGGCGAAGATGCCCAATGGGGCGATTTCCCTCATAGATACGGCCACCGCAGACGGCGCAGCGTCTGATAAGCAGCAGCTTTCCGGCTTGGCCGGGAAAATTCAGTCTGACGGTAGCCTGGACAACCTTTTCCATGGCGTGTCTGTGGCGGATGATCTAGCGGGTGCACTGGCCACCAGAGGCGACCTGGGCCCATCCGAGTCCGTGATTACCCGCCAGGGGGTGTGGCTCGGATCTAACTGGGTCAGGGTCTGCGGTACTGAAAATAAGCAGGATGGGGTGCTCGAGCGGAAGGGGATTATTTCTGAATTAGATATTGAAATCAGTAAGATAGATAAAGAATCTAATAATTTAGTTAAAGAAGAGAGTAAGCTCAGGAAAGACCTGGCCGCCAGCGAATCCAGGCGCGAATCCTTACAGGATGAACTGGCTGAGAAAACCGATCAACACGGTGAGTTGAAATCCCAGCTCAGTGCCAATCTGGCCAAAGTCGAGGAGGGCGTGCTGCGCCGCAAGCGTATCAGCCACGAATTGCTTGAACTGGTGAACCAGCTAGGGGTTGAGAAGGAAAACACCGCCTCGGCCAGAGCGCGCTTGCAGAGCGCACTGGATACCATGGAGCAGAACATCGGGGGCAGGGAGCGACTGGAGAAAGAGCGTGATGCATGCCGGGAAATGCTAGAAGTTTGCCGTGTAAAAGCCAGAGAAGACAAAGACTTAGCCCACGAACTTGCCCTGAGACAGCAGTCTGTGCAGGCACAGTTACAATCCACCCGGGAAACCATGGACCGCATGGCCAGCCAGGTGCAACGCTCGAAAGAGCGCATGGCTTCGCTTAAACAGCAGATCGAGGAGTCCGATGCCCCAATGGGGCAGATGCGCTCTGATCTGGAGGGCTTGCTGGGCAAGCGCCTCGAGGTTGAGAAAGAACTGGGTGAGGCCAAAGCCCGGGTAGATGAAAACGAACACGCCATTCGGGGGCTGGAGCAGGACCGCAGCGAGGTACAGCAGAGGTTGGGCGAGGTCAGGGAAAGACTGATGCAGAAACGCCTCAAAAACGAAGGCTCCTCGGTTAAACGCGACGGCCTGGTGGAGCAGTTACAGGAAGCGCAGTTTAAACTGGAAGAGGTGCTCAAGAATCTGCCTGAGGGCCTCGAGCAGGAGGTTTGCGAGCGGGAACTGGAGAAGTTAGGTAACCGCATACAGCGCCTCGGTCCAATTAATCTGGCAGCTATCGATGAATACGCAACTCAATCCGAGCGCAAGGTCTACCTGGACCGGCAGAACGAGGATCTGGAAAAAGCGCTGGCCACACTGGAGAACGCGATCCGCAAGATCGACAAGGAAACCCGCACCCGGTTCAAGGAAACCTTTGATAAGATCAATGCCGGACTACAGGATCTGTTTCCCAAGGTGTTCGGCGGTGGCCATGCCTATCTGGACATGACCGGCGAAGATCTGCTGGATACCGGTGTGGCGATCATGGCGCGTCCACCCGGTAAACGTAACAGTACTATCCACTTACTCTCCGGCGGCGAGAAGGCGATGACCGCTATCGCGCTGGTATTTTCCATCTTCCGGCTGAATCCCTCACCGTTCTGTATGCTGGATGAGGTCGACGCCCCACTGGATGACTCCAACGTGGGGCGTTACGTTAATTTAGTGCGGGATATGTCTGAAACTATTCAATTTATTTTTATAACCCACAACAAAATCACCATGGAAATGGCCAATCAACTGCTCGGTGTGACCATGCACGAGGCAGGCGTATCCCGCATCGTTGCTGTAGATATCGACGAAGCAGCCGAACTGGCGGCTATGTAGGCATCAGTCCGATTAGAAACGCTTAATCCCGCCTATTGATCTTCGAACCGCTAACAGCCGTGAACTTCAGATTAACCGGGCTCTGGCGGGATGTTGGCAGTACTATCCTGCTAAATACCTCGATAAATCCGATTCTGGTAAAAAAAGTGCAATTACGGTACTTTCTTTGCTAAAGAAAATGCGCTAACTGCAAGATAATATTAAAAATTTTCCAATCTTTACTTTTATCGCTTATGAGTGGAAGAGAACTGATAATTCTATTGCTGGGTCTGGCCGTTGTGGCAGTCGTGCTGCGCGGACTTTTCGTGGCCCTGCAATCCCGCCGCGGACAGATCAAGCTCGCTATCGATAAGAACATACCCCAGAATATCGACCTGGAGGCACTGGAGATGTCTGAATTGCCCAGTGGCGGTGCGCGGGTGGTCGCGCGGTCTCTGGAAGAGGTGAATCGGCAAAACAGCGCCGCAGAGACTGCCAATGCCCGGGCCGAAGCGATAGATCTGGGTGTAACCCGCCTGTCAACCAGGAGGGCCACTGCCTCAGCCTTGAGCGCTTCAGCTTCGGCGGCTTCTGGATTGGCTGCCTCGGGTATAGGTGTCGGCTCCAGAGGTTCAGCGCATGTTCCTGTGCTGATGGATGCGGTTGAACTCAGCGAGGCTGTTACTGCGCCGGTCCAGGATAACTACGAAGATCCGGATGAGGTGCTACTTGACTATCAGGATGGGGCTGAGGCGCAGCAAGAGGAGCCACTGATCGGTGAGGATTCAAATTCCACAGCTGAATTTGAGGAAGAAAATAAAATGAATCAACCGGTTGAAGAGGAAATGGCAGGTGGGTCATTAAGAGAAGCCGGAGGCGATTTTGCACCAGAAACGGATTTTACAAATGAAGGGGATTTAGCAGAACAAACGGATTTTGCGAAGATCAAGAGACCGGCAATAGACACCATGAGCCAGGTGATGCCAGATTACCCCGATGAAGATCCATTTGACGAGGAAGATGAGGATGACGCAGCAGAAGCACCCCCCTACATTGGGGATTCTGTGACTTCGTACGAAAGTCTGGAGCTCAGTGAGCTGGATGATCCTATCGAGTCTGAAGATGATCACGAGGTTCCGGTCAATCCGCCAGAGATAGGCAGTTATACAGACGAAGATAATTATGCAGAGCAAGATGGCTACCAGGACGTAGAAAACCAGTATACCGATGAGGAACCGGCAGAACAGGCAAATGAAGATACAGAAGCACCTGCAGGGGATATAGATACAATGGCTGGTTTTTCGATGACCGCCGGCGAACGCATCGGCGTGGCAGACACGCCTGTTTCGCAGAACGAAACCCCGCAAGAGGCTTATGCGGATGACAAAACCGCATCAGAAGTAGCAGCAAAGCCGGCGCGAAAATCTATTTTCTCCTGGTTTGGAAGAAAATTGCGGATTGCAGAGGAATCGCCTGCTGAGGAATTGACCGCAGATGAAGATATCGACGCGCCTCTTACCGAGGAATTACCTATCGAAGAAGTGGTTGAGGACGATCCACTGACTGCAGAAGTGCCGCCGGTTGTTCCGATCATTTCCATGCCTGACGAAGAATCTGCCAGTACAGAAGCAGCAGGCACAGAAACAGCGAGCACAGCAACGGCAAGTGAACAAGTAGACACCCCCCCTGAAACTACCAACCAAATCGAAACTACCGAGCCATCCGAAGTGATCGTTCTCAACGTCATGGCGCAGGATGATCATGAGTTTCATGGCACTGACCTGATGCAGGTATTAATCACCGCCGGTTTGAAATTCGGCGAGATGAGTATTTTCCATCAACGCGCTAACGGTGATAATAAGGGACCGGTAGTTTTCAGCGTGGCCAATATCCTGAATCCGGGCACTTTTGATTTAAATAACATGGATGATTTTTACACCAGGGGAGTGAGCCTGTTTCTGGCATTGCCAGCTCCGGTGAATAATCTACAGGCATTCGATCAGATGCTTGATGTTGCACAACAAATTTGCGGATCACTTGACGGCGAATTAAAAGACGATCATCGTAGCAATATGACAGCTCAAACCATTGAGCACTACCGACAACGTATTAGCGATTTCGAGCTGCGCCGTCTCAAAGCGACCAATAGCCGAAAAGCCTGATCAGAGGCTCCCCAACACAATCTATGCCTGTTCCTGACAACATCAAGCGGGAAGTCAAACGACTGCGGCAGGAACTGGAACACCATAATCGCCTCTACCATTCTCTCGACTCACCCGAGATCACCGACGCAGATTACGATGCCTTGCTAGCCAGGTTGGAACAACTGGAAAGTGAGTACGATCTTGCCACAGCCGATTCACCTACTCAGCGTGTAGGCAGCGAGCCGCTGGCGACTTTCACCCAGGTCACCCACGAGGTAGCGATGCTTTCGCTCGATAAGGTGTTTAACCAGCAAGACCTGGAAGACTTCGAGGCCCGTATCAAGAAGCGCCTCGGCAATGAGGAGGCAGTTCACTACAGTTGCGAGCCGAAAGTGGATGGGGTGGCGGTGAGTCTGCTCTATCGCGACGGAATGCTCGAGCGTGCGGCAACCCGGGGCGATGGTGTCACCGGTGAAGACATTACCCACAATGTGAAGACAATTCGTTCGATTCCGCTACAGCTTAAGGGGCTTAAGCTGCCTGCACTGTTTGAAGTGCGGGGAGAAATCTTTTTAGGCAAAGCAGGCTTTGCAAAACTCAATGCCCGTGCCGAAAAAGCCGGCGGCAAGATATTTGTTAATCCGCGTAATACGGCGGCCGGGTCTATACGCCAGCTCGATTCGAGAAACACTGCGCGCATGCCGCTGCAAATGTATTGCTACAGCGTTGGCGTGGTCGAGGGGGCAGGTCTGGCAGAAAGTTTGAGCCAGATATTCGATCAGCTCGATGGTTGGGGATTACCAGTAAATCCACAAAGGGAAAAATCGATTGGTATCGACCAGTGCCTGGACTATTGCCTGGAGTTACTGGAAATGCGCGATTCACTTGCCTACGAGATCGATGGCGCGGTCATCAAGGTGGATGATCTGGCATTGCAACAGCGACTGGGTGTTAAAGCCAGGAGTCCACGCTGGGCGATGGCCTATAAGTTCCCTGCCGAAGAGAAATCCACCCAGGTACTGGACGTGGAATTCCAGGTTGGGAGAACGGGTACCATCACACCGGTGGCCAGGCTGGAGCCGGTTTTTGTCGGCGGGGTAACGGTGAGCAACGCCACCCTGCATAACATGGATGAAATCGCACGACTGAATTTGCGCATCGGTGATACGGTAATCGTCAGACGTGCCGGCGACGTGATTCCCAAGCTGGTCAAGGTGGTCACCGCGGTAGAGAACAAAAATCCGCAGGAGATATCCTTGCCGGCAATGTGTCCTGCCTGCGGATCTACTATTGAAAAAGACGGCGAAGTACTCTTTCGCTGCAGTGCCGGGCTGATCTGCCCGGCACAATGCAAGGAGTCCATCAAACATTTCGCCTCGCGCACTGCGATGGATATCGAGGGCCTGGGTGATAAGCTAGTGGAACAACTGGTCGATGCCAGTCTGATATGCACGGTGGCGGATATCTATCGACTGGACTCAGAACAACTGGCCGGGCTCGAGCGTATGGGGGCCAAGTCTGCAGATAATCTCATTTCAGCAATTGCAGATAGCAAAACAACCACACTGCCGCGCTTCCTCTATGGCTTGGGTATTCGTGAAGTCGGCGAAGCGACTGCGCTGGCATTAAGCAATCATTATGGCGAAATTGAGCCAATCGTTGCTGCCGATGCGGAATGCCTCGAGCAGGTTGAGGATATTGGTCCCATTGTGGCCGAACATATCCGCGTGTTTTTCGACAATACCGATAACCTATCCCTGATCATGGAACTACAGGCCGAAGGCATAAACTGGCCGCAGGTGGAAGTGGACACCGCAGCAAAGCCGCTACGGAATCAGACCTGGGTAGTAACTGGTACGCTGGTCCAACTAACTCGAAACGAGGCAAAAGCTCGCCTCACAGCACTCGGTGCCAAGGCCGCTGGCAGCGTCTCCAGCAAAACTGATTGCGTGGTAGCAGGGCCCGGCGCCGGCTCAAAACTGGACAAAGCACAGGAATTGGGTATAAAAATTATCAATGAAGGGGAATTTCTGGCCATTCTTGATGATCTAAGTAAATAAGGCCGAAAATCAGGCCAGCGCCGTCTCCATGTGGAGATACTGAGAATAGTCTGATTAGTAAGCTCGAAACCGGAAAACAAGCGCTTTAACGATATATTCGGGTTAAGCCCCCGTTTTTATACAGGTGTCCCATGCAGTACAGATCCGTTTCAGCCTCGGCACTCTTAATCACACTGCTCACTTCCTGTGTGGCATCGCAGCCGCGCAATGTGGCAGATGTGTGCGATATCTTTAGCGATCGCCGCGCCTGGTACAAGGCAGCAAAGGCCTCAGCCGAGCGTTGGGGGGTTCCTACCCCGGTCAACATGGCATTTATCTATCAGGAGTCCACTTTTCGAGCAAGGGCCAAACCCGAGCGCTCACGCATTCTCTGGATAATTCCCGGGCCAAGACCCTCGTCGGCCTACGGCTATGCCCAGGCGCTGGACAGCACCTGGAGCGATTACGTGCAGGCATCGGGAAACGGCAGAGCCAGGCGCAATAACTTCGATGACGCCATCGACTTCGTAGCCTGGTACAACTCCATGTCTACCCGGCTCAGTAATATCGCCCCCAACGATGCCCGAAACCTGTACCTGGCCTATCACGAGGGCAATGGCGGCTATCAGCGCGGCACGTACCGGGAGAAACAGTGGCTATTGGAGGCGGCGTCAAATGTACAGACCAATGCAGGCCGATTCGCTTCCCAATACAGCACCTGCAAGAGCGAACTGAACAAAAACTGGTTCCAACGACTCTTCTCCTGAGATCCCGCGAATCGCATCCAGCCCCCGTATCCGGAGTATCCAAACGTAGAGATTAGATTACAAATAATCTTAATAAACATATAGTTATACATCTATTTTAAGAAACTAGGTGCAGTTCAGCAAAACTCCAGAGATCCTGTGCCCACAGGTACCAGATAGTCCACAACACCTACTGCGAAAAACCAGGCAGCCCCCTATAACAAACCCTCCAAGCGACATCTGGCATCCTGCCATACAACACAAATGCTTCCATGCACATCGCTCAGTTATCGCTGCCGATTGGGAGCACTTCCTAAAGTGGAAGAATCGTGCAAATAAAGCCTATATCGGGAGCTGCCCAACATCAGCATAGGCGAAGAAATCCATTTGATCTATTATTGGGCTGAATTAATTCAATTTGGGAGTAAGTATGAGTTGGTGGGGCAAGGTAGTAGGTGGCACGCTAGATTTTGCACTGGGCGGGCCACTCGGCGCTTTGATGGGCGCCTCACTGGGCAACTATTTCGACAGCGGGACAGCTTCCACGATGAGGCTTGGCGCGACCGAAAGAGTGCAGTCAGTATTTTTCACCGCGACTTTCGCTGTGATGGGCTACATCGCCAAGGCCGACGGCAAGGTAACCAAGGCGGAAATAGACCTTGTCGAGCAGGTCATACGGCAGATGCACTTAGCTTCTGCCCAGCGCAGCGCCGCCATCAAGCTGTTCACCGAAGGCAAGAAAGATGGCTTTCCGATTCACGAGATACTGGCACAGTTCAAGCGAGAATGTTTCCGCCGTCGCAACCTGATCCAGATGTTTCTGGAAGTCATTACCGCAACCGCATTCGCCGACGGTCGCATGGATTCCAAAGAGCGAAGAATACTGGAAGAGATCGCCGCCGACCTCGGTTATTCAAAAGCCGAGTATGATCAGCTTCTCCATCGCCTGTCCGGGCAGGCCCATTTCGCCAGTGACGAATCGATAGAAGATAGATTAAATGCAGCCTACGAACTACTGGCAACCAATCCAAGCGCGAGCAAAGCAGAACTGAAAAAAGCCTACCGGCGACAAATGAATCAGCACCACCCGGATAAACTAGTCGCAAAGGGCCTACCAGAAGAAATGATCGACCTCGCCACCAAAAAAACCCAGGACATAAAAGCCGCCTACGAGCTAATCAAATCCCAGCGCCAAACGATGCATTAGTCCCAATCAGGAGTATATTTCCACAAAAACAGGTGTCAAATATTTTAAAATAATCCTTAATTACAGTAAGATACATAACTAAACTAATGTAATACTATACATATAATCAAGTACTAGGTACAATCATCCAGTAATCCCCAATCCGGCATCTAAACGACTGTACGATGCCGGGCCAGAGCGATGGTATGTTTCGCCTGAACCGTGCGCAGCAGGGAGCTGCGCCCGAGCCCACAGGGAGGTGTTTACGGCGTGTTCAGACGAAACATACCATCGCTCTGGTCCTTTAATGCTCGATGTATCCGTACCCAAATTCCATCAAGGCTCTGCCCCTCAATGCTCCAAATACCCATATTTGGGCTATGCCAGTATTGATTTTGAGAAAATAGTGCCCTGTTAATATATCTATATCAGTATGTTATAGATAGATTCTAATATAGAACTTTAATAAAAGAGGCAATTCACGATAGCCGAGGAGTAAGGGCTTTCTCGTATAGCTCATTAAATATTCGGAATTTGCTAATAAAATTAAGAGAATCAAGGGCTTGCCCAAGTTTTTTAGCTAATTTGGCATCAATCTTCCGACGTTTCAAAACCAGATCAACCTCGATACCGCTTTCAAGATAATGCAAGTCAATGGTCTTAATATCCTTAGGCTCCAGCAAGTCCTCCCATTGGGATTTAATATCATCGATTAATTCCTGACGCAGGGGCAGAAGCTCAGCATGATCTTCCACCGAATGGGATTCAGGATCGATATGCACGATAACATCACTGATGTCCCTGAACTGACTAATCACCGATTTCCGCGCCATTTCACCCAGTTGATGACTTTCAGAGACAGAAATGCGCGGGTCCACAAGAATCCGCACTTCAAGCATGACCTTACCGCCAGACAGGCGGCTGCGCAGGGAAGATAAATCACGAATACCCTCAGTGGCCAGGATGCAGTCCCGAATCTTCCGTTGACGCTCTGCCGGAATAGCCGTATCAACCAGTTCCTGGATGCTGTCAGTACAAAGCTCCCAGCCAATTTTGGCAATAATAAGCGCAACGACGATAGCAGCCAGGGTATCCATCCAGGGGTAGCCCTGCAACGCACCCACAATGCCGATAAATACCGCAATGGATGAGATGGCATCGCTGCGACTGTGCCAGGCGTTTGCCTTCAGCAGGTTGGAATTGAGCCGCTTCGCCACGCGCATGGTGTATTGATAAATCCATTCCTTGCCAACGATAGAGAGTGCGGCGATTACCAGTCCACCCCATAGCGGCACCGGGATGGGGTCTGTACCGCTAAGTCGCTGATAGGCGTCGTGAAGCAGGATGCCCGCGGTGGCAAACAACAACATGCCCAGCGCTGTAGTACCGAGCGCCTCGAAGCGACCATGGCCGTATGGGTGCTCAGCATCCGGTTCAGTATGCGCCGCCCGGGTGACCAGAATGACGAAGATGTCGGTTACGGCATCGGTGAGCGAGTGAATACCATCGGTGATGAGTGCGAAAGACTGGGTAAATACGCCGCCGATGAGCTTGGCAATGCCCAGCACAATGTCCAGCCACATGCCCACCAGGGTAACTCTGGTCGCTTCACGTCTCGCATCGGCTTGAATCATTCGGTAACACTGGTTCCGATTAGCTTTGATGGGTCTCAAGCCGGGTTGGGCTTGATTGAGGAAGGGCTGCAGACGGATGAAAAAAAAGCCCAACAACCGAAGGCTGCCGAGCTTAATATACTATCAAGGGAGAGATAAATGAAACAAAACCCACAATTTTGCCTAACATCTACCTACCTAAACTCAGACTGCACTGCTGTACAAAAGTTCCCATTGATTTGAAATTAAATTCAATTAATTATCCAGATAAATTAAGTAAGATTTTCAACTCTATGTAATAACTCTATAAAACTATTTCTTCCAACTCCTTTATCGAAGATTTTTGCAGGCATTCACGGTTGGTAATCACGCCAATACTGGCCGAATCTGGCGCAAAATAACGCTGCGCCACCTGTTTCAGGTCATCCATCGTAACCTCCAGTGCCCTGCGCCTGAACGCCATACGCTGCTCCAGCGTACGCCCGAAAAGCCTGTTGTAAAACGCCTGCTTGGCCTCGCCAGCCGGTGAGGAGGGTTTATCCATGGCAGCGATTACGCCTAATATGGCCTCCTCAAGCTGATGGGGCGGGTGATTACTGCTGCCAACCCACTCTATGGCCCGATCGAAATCGCTCAGGGTGTCATCAAGACGTGGATCACGGTAGGAGAAGAAGCGAAAAGACGCCGAATTGGCATCCTGCCCGGCGCCGCCGCCGTAGGCACCACCCTGTTCGCGGATCGCTCGATGCAGGAAGCCATTGCGTAGGAAACCGGCCAGGACATGCAATACGGCGTTGTCTTCATGGCTTGAAGGCACCGTAGCATAGGCCTTGGCACAGAAGCTGACCTGGGTGGCGGTCAGCCAGGCCTGTTTAATGCTAGCGCGCAGAGGAGGCAATTCGAGTCTGGAATCAGTTTCCTGAGCGCCTGGGTCTTGCCAGTACTGCTCGAGATCGTCGATCAGGCCGGTTTGATGCTCCTGTTCAGCGATGAGAAGAAATTGCCTTGGTGCCTGCAGTATGAGTTCATGCAGCTGTTGGAACTGGCTTAGCAGTGTAATTATGGCTTCGTCGTCCTCCAGCTTGCCGCGCAATGTCTTCAGGGACTTGATACCCTCCAGACCGCCAAATTGGTGACTCAAGCGGGCAGTGGGGCTCATCCTGCTGCAGGCAAGAGCCATGGCCAGGCTGTGGCCCTGACCGGTAATGCTATTTTCCCTGCGTGCACATAGCTGCTGAATGAGTTCGTGCACCCGCTGCCCTTCGTCGAACCGGCACTCATTAACGGTGCGGCCCACCAGCTCGGTCAGCTTGGCGTGATTGGCGGTCAGGGCCTTGGAAGAAAATGCCAGCACATTCCGGGTTTTCTGCACGTCGTCCATGTGGCTGCGCATGCTGGTAAAACAATGCAGACCGCCACTGACCTGTGCCTGCCAGGTTTGTACAGCGGTATAGTCCATCTCGCCAACACCAAGTTCAGAAATACACGTGGTGTACAACGGCAGCACAGAGAGCAAGTCAGAATCCAGTTGTGGCAAATCCATTATCACCTGTTGATAGCACAAGCCATTGGTGCCCTGATTATAAAAACTCAGCTCCTGTCCGTTGCTCAGAGTGGACTGCTCACCCCGGGCTTCTTCAATATCCGGTGGCACATCCTCCAGGCCAACCTTGGGCAACAAGCCGGGATCATCTTCCTGTTCCTGGCGCTGGGCCAGTGCCTTGCTTTGCTCGATAATCTCGGTAGCTTGCTGGCTCGAAAGTGATGCCTTGATAGCAGCAAGCTGCCGTAATTCTGCAGTAACTTTACGTGCCGTTAATTCGTCATCCGGATTAAGCGTGAGCGTAACCCGGTGAGGATTATCCAGAATCAGTTCTCGCACCAGCTGTGGAATAAATTCCGGGTCTTTTATTTGTTCTCTAAGCTCTGCCAGTACCGGATCTATGTTGAGCAGCTTGATCGGGTCACCGCGATGAATTGCTGTAGACAGGCCCTGGAGTATCAGTTGCAGACCGTAAGGGTAGCTGTCGCCCGATATTTCCCGCTGCTTTAATTCCAGTTGGTGCAGGGCGGCTTCAACCTGTATCAGTTCCACTCCGCTCTTTGCAATATTTTCCAGTGCGTCGGTGATGAGCTTTTCCACTTCTGCCGTTGCATGCTCTGCACAGCCCTCCAGACCGGACATAAAACTCATTTCACGGTTGGAGTCCTCGAGCCCGCAGAGTGGTGAGGGCGACGAGCCCAGCTCGGATGTTTCCAGCACGCGTAGCAGCGGACTGGCACTGTTGTCCATTAATACACTGGATAGTAGCTGTGCCCGGAAGACCTCGCTTAAACTGGTGGTTGTCCCGAGTAGCCAGCCGATTACGACATGGGTCTTGTTGTCATCCGCATCATCGCTGGCATAACTTTCTTCCATCTTCACAGGTGACAGGTATCTTTTTTCATCGGCCACAGCGATATTGATATCCAGCCTGGAAAATTGTGACAGTGCCAACTCCTCGAAGTTGTCGTGGTGCGCCGCTGCCGGAATATTGCCGAATGTCATAAAAATCGCATTGCTGGGGTGATAATGGCTTTTGTAAAATGTTTTCAGTTGCGTATAACTCAGGTCTGGGATGTGATCGGGTTCGCCGCCACTGTTGTAGTGATAGGTTGTGGTTGGAAACAAATATTTGCTGAGGGTTTGCCACAACACGGCGTTGGCGGAACTCATTGCACCTTTCATTTCGTTATAGACAACACCTTTGTATTGTAATTCACTGGCGGGATTTTCCATCTCGCTGAATTCAAACCGGTGTCCTTCCTGGGCAAAATCCAGTTCATGCAGACGCGAGAAAAACACCGCATCGAGATAGACCTTGAGCAGGTTGTTAAAATCTTTATTGTTCTTGCTGGCAAACGGGTAGGCGGTCCAGTCGCTACTGGTAAAGGCATTCATGAAAGTGTTCAACGAACGTCTGATCATCATGAAAAAAGGATCGCGAACCGGATATTTTTTACTGCCACACAGTGCAGTGTGCTCCAGTATGTGGGCGACTCCTGTGGAGTCCATCGGCACAGTGCGCAGGGCAACCAGAAATACATTCTCGGAATTTTCACTGTTTAAATGGTAGTGCACCGCGCCTGTGACTTTGTGCTGGTATTCTTCCATTACAATATTGAGCGAGGTAATGGCTTCGCTTCTTATCCAGTCGAAGGCGGGATGAACTGACTCGGGTGATAAGCCCTGGTCCTTTTGGAGTGCTGCTGCATTTGCTCTAGTCATAATTCCCTGGTGTCTGTTATAAACCTGGAAGTCGGGCAGGTTGATTGAGAATGGAAGGTGTTTCCAGGCTGAGGCTGCCTAGTTTACCTGAGCGAAAATCGTTTAGTAATATTTCTGCAGTCTTGTGCCAGTCCACGTGACCGCCCTTGCCAACACAGCCTCGTGCCGATGCGATGGCTAGCAATAAATCTTCGGGCTGGCCGGGTTTGGCATCGAGTTCATAGCGTTTGCTCAAAGCGGGCCAGTAATCCCGTAGTAACAGCTCGGCGGCAAACCAGGCAATATCTTCGGCTTCCACGGCTGTATTGCGGATAGTGCCGATGCAGGCCAGGCGGTAGCCGAGATCAGGGTCTTCAATTTTCGGCCATAACAGGCCGGGTGTGTCCAGCAGGTACCAGTCCAGATCCAGCTTGATGCGTTGCTGGCCCTTGGTTACAGCCGGTTCGTTACCGGTTTTGGCAATTTTCCGATCGGCGATTTGATTGATCAGTGTCGATTTACCCACATTGGGAATCCCGGCGATGACAATCTGGAACGGCGAATTCCTGTTGTCCTTACTGCTGCGGAGCAGCTTCCTGCAGACGCTCAAGACATTGTCTGTGCTCAGTTTATCCTGCAAGCCATTTAACAGGCATGCGCTGTTCTTCAGCCCATTGAAGTGCGCTTGCCAGAGCTGATTGGTCCTGCTTTCGGCCAGATCCGCCTTATTAAGAATTCTGAGGCAGGGGATATTTCCCCTGATCTCCCCCAGCATTGGATTGGAACTGGCGTAGGGGATTCTGGCGTCCAGTACTTCGATGAACACAGCAGTGGCAGGCATGGCTTTGACTAATTCCTTCTTAGCCTTGTGCATATGCCCGGGGTACCAGTTTATGGCCATTTGTCTGTGCTCGAAAAATCAGGCGACATAGTACCTCGACCAGGATTAATTTTGGAGTGCAGACGAAACTTAACCCTGGTCGAGGTACTAACTAGGCGCAGCGAATAAAACCACCAGGGGTGTATTTGGGCTATACTGTTGCAGGAGTCACTGCTAGTTGAAGATTACGATTTTATCAAGCAAGGCCGATAATGCAGAAAATCATTGAAAAAATTATTCAGGAGGAATTAGCACCGTCGCGGTTACTGGTGGAGAACGAAAGTCAATTTCACGGCGGTCCAGCAACGGAGTCGCATTTTAAATTAACTGTAGTCTCTAACGGTTTCGATGGATTGCGGCCGGTGGGACGACACCAAAAAATTTATGCGTTGCTGGCTGACCAACTGAACAACGGTGTACATGCATTGGCTTTGCACTTGTACACAGAACAGGAGTGGCAGGCTCTCAATCAGCAGGCGCCCGACTCGCCAGATTGTAAAGGCGGCAGTAAGCAGGCTATTTGAAAGCGAATAAACAACCACTCGGTCAACTAAGCCTAATGTGTGCTGGCTCAAGGAGTACTTCCGGTTCCCGGACAGGGTTCGAGTTCAGCGATCCCGTTATCGCTGCGTTAGTGACCTGTGTTATGCTCTACCAGGCACAATTTGATTAGGCAAGGACCCTGCTAAATATTGCAATGAGTGAAGCACGTGATAATAGGCGAATTATTGAGTTATCTGTTGCCGCGGCGGTCGCTGCCGCCATGGCACTGTTGATTGTATTCGTTACCCAGCAAGCGCAGCAATTACGTGCTGCCAGCGTTTCTGAGATTGCCTACCTGCCAATAGCTGTATTTCCTGATTTTGCTTCAGTGCCTGACGTGGAAGTTAAGAAGCAACAGTTTTTTGATTTTTTTCAAGACTATGTTTTCGAAGAGAATGAAAATATTCGTAGTTTGCGCGAAGAGTTGTTGCCGTTTGCTGCGATAACGCGCAAGGGCTGGATGCTCAGTACGCCTGAGCACATTCGGCTACTGGAAATTGCTGCAACCTACAAAATGGAGCAGACACTTAGCAATGAAGCAGAGGTGGTTGAAGAGTTATTGCAACGCGTCGATATAATTCCGACCTCACTGGCATTGGCACAGGCAGCCACTGAGTCTGCCTGGGGCACCTCGAGATTTGCCCTGGAGGGCAACAATGTCTTCGGGCAATGGTGTTATGAAAAAGACTGCGGCATCGTACCCAGTCGCCGGCCCAGCGGTGCGGTCCACGAGGTGGAAATATTTCCCTCGATCAAAGCGTCGGTGCAGGCTTATTTCACCAATATCAACACCAATGATGATTATCAGTTTCTGCGCGATCAACGCGCCCAAATGCGGGCTCAGGGTCGCAAACTTGACTCGATGATCCTGGCATTTGGCCTGGGGCGCTATTCGGAGCGCGGGGACAGTTATGTGGACGAAGTCCAGACCCTTATTGTCCAGAACGATTTGCTGAAACGCGATAAAAGTTAAGGCACCTCTGATTAATTGCATATGGCCTCTGCGTGATCTGAAGCGTACAGGTGCAAGACGCGCTTCGCCGGTAAAGCTTCCGCTCCCTGCTCACGCTCCTCACCTACATCCATGTAGGCGATGGCCGTAGCCCTTGGCAAGAAGTGCAACGCCGCAACTGTGCGCTTCAGGGCACGCCCTTCGGGGCCTACAGGCTGTTCCGCACTCCGCGTTGCCAGTTTTCGACAGGCGGACGCATGCTTTGACTGCCAAGGATGGCGGGAATGCAGGTTTTGCAGGAGCAAAAACCTGTCAAAATGGCGCCTCGATAGCGAAACAGCCTGTAGACCAGAGGCCGTATGCAATTAATCAGAGGTGCCTTAAGCCCGATCAGGGCACGATCCACTGCACTGAATACCAGTAAAATCTTCTCTGACCAATCGCCGGCGCGGTGCAGATGTAGCGCCAGCGTCGCCCGTTGTAGCTTTCTGTGGGTTCCAGCGTGACGATGCCCCGTTCGGGATCGGTCCAGTTCATCGGTATGGGTCTGCTGTTGGCAAAGCAGCCAATCTGCTCGCGGTTGTAGTTACCAGGCTCGAATCGTAATGTGACAGAAGGGCTGCGACGGTCGGTAACCGGGGATTCGGGAGTGAGTTCGGAAACATGAAAGGCCAGCGTGTCCAGTTTTATTCTGGCCGAGTCGAGATCGGCGTAGATGCTGGCAAGGGGAAAGCGGGGCAGGGCAAGAAAATCAGAGTTAAACCCCACCGCGCCGGAGTTCTGGGCTAAACCAACGAAGTCGAGTTCAGCCAACATGCCCTTGATGGTAGGATCAAATTCGCCGTAGGGGTAGGCGAGATATTTATGTGACTGACCGGTATTGCTCAGGATGCGCTCTTCAGCGTGGAGTAATTCGGCTCTGAGCCGGTCTATCCATTGCTGGTCACTTTCAGCATCGGCCCGCTCCAGCATATAGGGGTGATCAACCATGTGGTTGGCGATCACCATGCCGGCATCGGACATCTCCTGGATCTGTGCCCAGGTCATGTAATTCGCCTGGTTGTCATCGATCGCTTGCGTGCTGACAAATAGCGTAAACGGATAGCCGAACGACTGCAGCATGGGGAAGGCGGTTTCATAAATGGAGATGTAGCCATCATCGAAGGTGATGGCGATGGATTTATCCGGAATCTCCTGTCCCTGTTGAAGACTTTCGATCATCTGATCCAGCGCAATCACATTGAAATTATTGTCTCTGAGGTATTCCAGGTGGCCACGAAAATCATCTGGCGAGATGCTGGTAGACGGTGGTGTATCCGTGGCGACATGGTGGTACGCGAGAATGACGCCATGCTCGCCGCCAAGCGCCTGTCCGGTCAGCAAACTTGCCAGCATTAATGTTCCCAGCCAACGCAAGATCTGTTTCTCCTTCAATTTCGCTGTGATACTCGATCCGGTAAATGATACCCCACACTCGATAGTTGCGGATAGCTGCGCAAACCCTGCCGGCGCAGTTTTTAAATAGGCTGTGCCGGCGGTATAATGCGCGCCCCTGGTTCGTAATTCTCTAACGCACATGGCACTGAACTCAGATGCCGATTAGAGCGGGCCTGCAACAAGTGGAGTTTTGCATGATTTATACAGGAAAGGCACTGAGCGCCAGGACCCTGCCCTCCGGCATTGCCCAGGTAGTATTTGACCTGGAAGCTTCTTCGGTGAATAAATTTGATGAGCATACTTTGGTCGAGTTAAAGGCTGCCGTGGCTGCGCTGCAGGCTGCTGAAATCGAGGGTGTGATATTTTCCAGTGCCAAGTCCACTTTCATTGTGGGTGGCGATATTACCGAATTTACCGGGAAATTCGATCAGGAAGAACAGCAGATCATCGACTGGCTAGTCGAAGCAAACGCCATTTTCAGTGCCATAGAGGACATGAAAGTACCTACCGTGAGTGCCATTAACGGTGTCGCGCTGGGCGGTGGATTTGAACTGGCGATTGCCACCGATTACCGCATTGCGACTGCCAGGGCTGTAGTTGGCTTCCCCGAGACTAAATTAGGCATTCTGCCGGGCTTCGGTGGTACGGTACGACTGCCGAGATTGATCGGTGCGGATAATGCCAACCAGTGGATTAGCAGCGCGGCTCACATCAAGGCACCCCAGGCATTGAGTGAAGGTGCGGTCGACGCCATCGTCGAGGATGAATTGCTGCTGGAGGCAGCCGAGGACCTGATTCAACAGTGCAACGAAGGCAAACTGGATTATGCCCGGATTAGAAAGCAAAAAACTTCCCCGCTGACTCTAACTCCAGTGGAGCTGACTGTTGCCTTCGATACAGCCAAGGCCATGGTTGCTGCAAAGGCCGGGCCCCATTACCCGGCACCCCTGACGGCAGTGCAGGTCATGCACGATGCGGCAATGCTGGATCGTGCCGGCGCCTTACTGGTCGAGCACAAGGGTTTTGTGAAACTGGCTAAAACCGAAGTAGCCACTAACCTGGTGCAGATGTTTCTCAATGATCAGTTTCTTGCCGGCTGTGCCAAAAAACAGCTGGCGGCAGCGGGTGAGGTTAAACTCGCCGGCGTACTTGGTGCTGGCATCATGGGTGGCGGTATCGCTTATCAGTCTGCACTGAAAGGCACGCCGATACTGATGAAGGATGTGGCGCAGGAGGGCATTGATCTCGGCATGAGCGAGGTGAAAAAATTACTGGCCAAGCAGATGGCACGCGGTCGTATGGATGGGGCGAAGATGGCTGCCATTCTGTCCAGCATAAACCCGACACTCGATTACGATGGATTTGACCGGGCGGATATCGTGGTGGAAGCGATTGTGGAAAATACCGCCATTAAAAAAACCGTACTGGCCGAGCTGGAAGAGGTGGTGAAAGACAGCGCCATCATTGCCAGCAATACCTCAACTATTTCTATCGACACCCTGGCTGAAGTATTGCAACGACCAGAGAATTTCTGCGGCATGCATTTCTTCAATCCGGTAGCCGTCATGCCGCTGGTAGAGGTTATTCGCGGTGAAAAGAGCAGCTATGAGACGATTGCCACAGTTGTCGTCTATGCTAAAAAAATGGGTAAGACTCCGATCGTGGTCAATAATTGTCCGGGCTTTCTGGTCAATCGTATCCTGTTTCCCTACTTTGGTGCCTATTCCCAGTTATTGCGGGACGGTGCCGATTTTCGTCAAATCGATAAGGCGATGGAGAAATTTGGCTGGCCGATGGGCCCTGCTTATTTACTGGATGTAATAGGTGTGGATACCGCCGTGCATTGCCAGGGTGTGATGGCGGCTGGTTTCGATCGCATGGCTGTGGATTTTGAGAGCGCCATCGATGCCCTGTATGCAAGAAAACAACTGGGACAGAAGACAGGTGCCGGATTTTATCGCTATGAGCCGGATAAGAAGGGCAGGCCGAGCAAACTGGAAAACCCACAGATCGATGAGATTATCGCTACTGTGCAACCGGCTAAACGGGATTTCGAAAACCAGGAAATTGTTGAGCGCATGATGATTGCGCTGTGCCTGGAGACTGTGCGCTGCCTGGAGGACGGAATTGTTGCCACTGCTATCGAAGCCGATATGGCCCTGGTTCTGGGGCTGGGATTTCCACCCTTCCGCGGTGGTGCTCTACGCTATATTGACAGCCTGGGGCTGAGTCAGTTTTGTGAACTGGCGGACAAGTACGCAGAGCTCGGTGCCCTTTACAGCGCGACCGATAAGCTGCGGCAGATGGCCGATGCCGGCGAGCATTTTTATAGTGAGTACCTCGACCAGGCGGAGGGTTAGTTTAGTAATGAATTACAGGGGAGAATTCTTGTGAGTACGAACGCCAGAGACGCGGTAATAGTAGATGGAATACGCACCCCCATGTCGAGGTCAAAGCTGGGTGTTTTTCGGCATGTGCGGGCGGAAGAATTGTCGGCGCACCTGATTAACGCCCTGTTTGAACGCAACCCCGATGCCTCCCCGAAGGAGGTGGAAGATGTAATCTGGGGCTGTGTCAATCAGACTCTGGAGCAGGGGTGGAATATAGCGCGCAATGCGGCACTGATGACTGTATTGCCCCATTCGACCTGCGCGCAGACGGTTAATCGACTGTGTGGTTCTTCCATGTCAGCCCTGCACACGGCAGCAACTGCTATTCAAAGTAACAATGGCGACAGCTTTGTGGTCGGTGGCGTTGAGCATATGGAGCATGTTGGCATGACCCATGGTGTCGATCCCAATCCCAAGGCGTCGAAACATATCGCCAAGGCGTCCTGGATGATGGGCGTGACGGCGGAAGTCCTGTCCAGGATGCACGGCATAGGCCGCGAGCAGCAGGATGAGTTTGCGGTGCGCTCCCATAAGCTGGCAGACGCTGCCAGATCGAATGGCGGTTATGCCAATGAGATCGTAGCGACAGAGGGGCACGATGGCCGCGGTTTTAAATCCTTAATCGAAGAAGATGAGACGATCAGGCCGGACACCAATCTGGAAGGTCTGGCCCAACTGCGCCCGGTGTTCGACCCGGCCAACGGCACGGTAACGGCGGGTACCTCGTCACAGATATCCACCGGCGCCTCAGCCATGCTGATGATGTCAGCCGAGAAAGCCCAGGCCCTGGGCCTGAAAATAAGAGCCCGGGTGAAATCGATGGCCACTGCCGGAGTCGATCCTTCAATCATGGGCTACGGTCCCGTCCCTGCGTCACAAAAGGCGTTGAAGAAGGCGGGGTTGAAGGTTGGAGACATTCAGTGCGTTGAGCTCAATGAAGCGTTCGCTGCCCAATCTTTGCCGGTGCTGAAAGATCTGCAGCTATTGGATAGCCTGGAAGAGAAAGTAAATCTGAAAGGGGGGGCGATTGCACTGGGTCATCCGCTGGGTTGCTCAGGGACCCGAATTACCACAACCTTGCTCAATGTGATGGAAGATCACGATGCCGAGCTGGGCCTTGCCACCATGTGTATCGGTCTGGGGCAGGGAATTGCCACCGTATTGGAACGGGTATAGCCTGGCGGTTTCCTGGCCGCGTCGAGGATCAGTTTGACTTCTGCACAGAAAAATCAATTCAATCTCAACCATAGCCGCAAGAATTTGCGTCGTAACGTCGGTCGTGCGATCGCCGATTTCAATATGATTGAAGACGGTGATCTGGTCATGGTGTGTCTCTCTGGTGGCAAGGACTCATACACACTATTGGATATTTTGCTGAATCTACAACAGCACGCACCGATTGATTTCAGATTGCACGCGGTTAACCTGGATCAGAAGCAACCTGGATTTCCCGGCCATGTTCTACCTGATTACCTGAGTTCGAATGGAATCGATTATCACATCATTGAGCAAGACACCTACTCGGTCGTCACCGAAAAGATTGGCGAGGGAAAAACCTATTGCGGACTTTGTTCGAGATTGCGCCGGGGTGCCCTCTACGGGTATGCCCAGTCAATTGCTGCAGACAAGATAGCGCTCGGACATCACCGTGAAGACATAATAGAAACCCTGTTCCTGAACATGTTCTTTGCGGGGAAATTGAAGGCAATGCCACCGAAGCTGCTGAGCGATGACAAGCAGAATGTAGTCATTCGCCCACTGGCCTATTGTAAGGAGAAGGAAATTGCCCGCTATGCACAACTACGGGATTTTCCTATTATCCCCTGCAATCTCTGTGGCTTACAGGACACGATGCAGCGCCAGACGATCAAGGCGATGTTAAATGAATGGGACAAGAATTATCCCGGACGGATTGAGAGTATTTTTCGCAGTATTGCCAATATCTCACCTTCACAACTGGCAGATGGAACCTTGTTCCCCTTTGCCGAGTTGCGCAAAGAGATAAATGCACGGATCGGCCTCGACCGGGAAACCGTTTTGCCTTGATGAGGGATGCTCGGAGAGGGCATATTCTGGTTTTGTTGGAGGTGCAGGTGGAAATACCGTTTAGCGAGTTGTCGAGTGATGCGGTTAAGGCCATTATCGAGGAGTTTATTACTCGGGAAGGGACCGAATATGGATCGCAGGAATTTTCCCTTGCGGAAAAGACAGAGCAGGTGAGGCGTCAGATGGAAAAGGGAGAAGTGTATATAGATTACGACGCGGAGTCGAAAACCTGCCAACTGGTCTCACGTAAGCCAGGGAACCTCTGATCAATGGCAAATTATAGAGAAGAAAGAAAACGTGGTCTGTCCCCTATATCCCGGGCTCTTTTTCCCGCGGTGTACCCGGTTTAATTGAGATATGACAAAAGACCCTAACGAGCACACCAGGCAGGACGCTGATATATCAGTCTCAGTGGACCTCGATGCGTCGGGTCTGTATTGCCCGGAACCGGTGATGTTGTTACATAACAAGATTCGCGACATGGCGCCTGGTGAGTTGCTGAGACTGGTAGCGACAGATCCATCAACTACTCGTGATATACCAAAGTTTTGTGTTTACCTTGGTCACGAACTTGTCGAGGAGTCAAAACGGGGCGATAAATTTTATTATCTGATTCGCAAGAGTCAGGAGTAAATGGCATGGCAAAGGATCCTATTTATCTGATAGACGCTTACATCTATATTTTCCAGTCACATTTCTCGCCGTACGTCGTATGTCTGGATAAGAATGGAAATGACCTCAGCGCGGTGTATGGTTTTACCGAGTTTTTACTGCAGTTTTTGCGTCGGGTGGATCCTGTGCATATTGCGGTAGGTCTGGATGCAAGTTTATTCTGTGGATTCAGACATCAACTTTGCCCCAACTACAAATCCAATCGTGAGCTGCCAGATGAAAATCTGGCAATGCAACTTCAAGGCTGCGCCGAGGTATGTGCGGCATTGGGTCTGGTAGCCTTTGCCAGTGAGGTGTACGAAGCTGACGATATCATCGGTACACTGGCGAACCGTTTGCGCAAGCAATCGAATTCTCAGAGGCCAGTAATTATCTTGTCCAGAGACAAGGACCTGGCCCAGTTGTTAGAAAACGAGAGGGACTGCCTGTGGGACTACAGCGGTAACAGAAAACGCTACCGACAGGATATTTTTACTGAATATGGCGTGCACTCGGAGCAAATACCGGATTATCTCGGACTGGCCGGTGATTCGGTGGATTGCATAACGGGTGTGCCGGGTGTCGGCCCGGTGAAGGCGAAAAAGCTACTTGCCCAATTCGGTACACTGGAAGAAGTGTATGAGAACCTCGACAAGGTGGCTGAGTTGCCACTAAGGGGAGCGGGCAAGCTGGGGGCATTGCTCGATAAGCATAAGTCGCAGGCAGAATTAAGCAGGCAGCTGGCTACGATTGTCACTGCAGTGGCTGATCAAGCGGAGCCCTTCGCCACAGCGGAGCTGGATTCTATCAGCAGAAAAAATATTGCCACAAATGAATTTGCTGCGTTTCTCGAGAACTACAGTTTTCCCTCCCGGATTGTCAATAGTCTGATGTCTTCAGCACAACGATTAGCGACCTGAGGCAAGCTCTGATTCCATGCATATTGTTGCAGACGAAAATATACTTTCCATCGACAGCTATTTTTGTCACTACGGTGATCTTGTGGCGCTGCCGGGAGGCGAGATAAAGCGCCATCATTTGCTCCATGCTGATGCACTCATTGTCCGTTCCATCACCGCGGTAAACGCCGCGCTGCTCGAAGGCACCACAGTGAAATTTGTCGGCTCGGCAACCAGCGGCATCGATCATGTCGATCTTGATTATCTGGCCGCGCAGAACATTAAATTTGTCGATGCGAAAGGCAGCAATGCCAATGCGGTGGTCGATTACTGTTTTACTGTACTCGCTCACCTGGCAGTCAACCGGGGCAGGGAGCTGGATGAGCTGGAGATTGGACTCATTGGCGCTGGCAATGTCGGCGGTCTTTTCCACCGCAAGCTGGCACAGCTCGGTTTTGGATGCCGCGTGCACGATCCCTATCTGGAAGCAGAGAAAGGGCATACAGACTTCGACTTCGTCACTTTAGACGAAGCACTGCAGGCAGATATTATTTCGCTGCACGTGCCCTTTACCAAAACCGGAGACTACCCAAGCTGCCGCTTGTTGCATGCCGGCAATCTGGAAAAATTGCGGCAGGATGCGGTGCTCATCAATACCGCCAGGGGAGGGGTGGTCGACAGCAATGATCTGCTTGAGTTTCTTCTCAAGCGGCCTGATGTGCGGGCACACCTCGATGTCTGGTCGCATGAACCGATGCCGGATAGTGCGCTGGTGAACATAGCTGAAATAGCCACACCACATATCGCCGGTTATAGCGTTGAAGCAAAAAATCAGGCGACAGAAAAACTGGCGCGTGAATTTAGTCACCACTTTCAACTGAAATCTCCTGAAACCTTTTCTATGGGTGATCAATTACTGAAGCTGAATTTGGATGATCACGCTGTCGAAGGAGAAAATAAGGCCTGGTCCTGCTTACTGCAGGCTTTGCCACTACAGAGCCTGAGTGAGGAGTTTAAAAACAGTGGGGACGGGGAAAAGTTAGCGCAGAAATTTGCCGCAATGCGCCGGCGACTGTTACACCGCCGCGAGTTTTCCGGCTTTGAAGTTGGCGCCGATGATCTTGCAGACGAAGATAAATTACTATTACACGTAATGGGTATGAGCTTAGGCACCTCTAAATAATGGCATATGTGTGCTTCGGATCACGCAGAGACCGTATGCCATTGTTCAGAGCTTCCCTCAGTCTAATCGATAGTGCTCCAGTGCATTACCGATCCTGCCAAGCGCTTTGCTCATTTCATCTTCCCTAGGAAGGAATACCATGCGGAAATGATAGGTATCCTGAATATTGAATGCGCTGCCCTGAACCAGAAGAATTTTTTCTCGATCGAGGATATCGAGAACGAGCGCAATATCGTCTTCGATCCGGTAAACCGTCGGGTCGAGTTTGGGAAACAAATAGATTGCGCCTTTGGGTTTTACGCAGCTCACGCCGGGTATCTGTTCTAGGAGTTCCATTGCCACATCGCGCTGGTGTCTTAACCTGCCACCTGGAAGTATCAGTTCGTTGATACTCTGAAAGCCTCCTAACGCAGTCTGAACTGCATATTGACCAGGCACGTTGGAACACAGGCGCATATTGGTGAGTATTTCCAGGCCTTCGATGTAGCTGGCGGCTTGGTCTTTGGCACCGCTTAGTATCATCCAGCCGGATCTGAATCCCGCCAGTCGATAAGATTTGGACAGCCCGTTGAAACTTACTACAAACATATCGTCGCAAAGCGACGCAACAGGAATGAACCGGGTGTCGTCGTAAATTATTTTGCTGTAGATCTCATCGGTAAAAATAATCAACTCATGTTGGCGGGCAAGTTCAATCAGTTCCAGCAGAATTTCTTTATTGTAAACAGCTCCAGTTGGATTGTTGGGATTTATAATGACCAGCGCTCTGGTCTTGTCGTTGATTTTTGCCTCGATGTCAGCGAGATCAGGAAACCAGTCGCTGGCCTCATCGCAAATATAGTGTATGGGTTCGCCACCACTGAGGCTGACCGCAGCTGTCCACAGCGGATAGTCCGGGGCCGGAATCAACACCTCATCGCCGTTGTTGAGCAGAGCCTGCATCGCCATGGTGATTAATTCACTGACCCCATTGCCGAGATAAATATCGTCGACTTCTACCCCAGCGATGGCAAGTTTCTGGCATTCCTGCATGATGGCCTTGCGTGCAGAGTACAGACCTTTCGAATCGCTGTAGCCTTGTGCATCAGCGAGGTTGTGAATAACATCGTGCAGGATTTCATCGGGGGCATCGAAGCCGAATGCGGCGGGGTTGCCGATATTCAGTTTGAGTATGCGATGACCTTCTTCTTCCAGCAGCTTGGCTTCTTCCAAAACTGGGCCGCGAATGTCATAACAGACACTACTCAGCTTGTCAGATTGGGTGATATTATCCATTTGAATTCCAGTCCGGGGTGAGTCGCTGTTAATAATCGGGCAGCCATCATTATACAGAGTGGGGGCTTGTTTGGTTACCAGGAGACAAATCAGTGAACGATTCAGGGGATAAAGTAGAGAAGACAGCAGCCGAGTGGCAGGATTTGCCGGATCAGGAACAATACCGGGTGTGCCGCGAAAAGGGCACAGAGCGAGCGTTTACGGGTAAATACTGCGATACCAAGGAGGCTGGGACTTATACCTGTGTCTGTTGTGGAGAGCCGTTGTTTTCTTCCGAGAGCAAATACGATTCGGGCTCTGGCTGGCCCAGTTTTTATGCACCTGCGAACCCGGATTGTGTCGAGGAGCATGCTGATAACTCGCTAGGTATGACCAGAACCGAGGTTGTTTGCCGTCAATGTGACAGCCATTTAGGTCATGTGTTTCCCGATGGACCACCGGAAACCGGTTTACGCTACTGCATCAACTCGGCCTCATTGGGTTTCACCGGGAAAGCGGAATAGATTTACCCGGGCTTTGCCAGAACAAAACTAAAGGGAACGAGAATGCTTTTCAAAACCAGCCATTCCCTGACCACGTTACTGGCTGTTGCTTCAGGTTTGTTGATCGCCAATCCTCTCGCCCATTCCCAGGAGCAGACTGCAACCATTCAAACTCTGTCACTGGGTGGCTATTACAGTAATGGCGATTACGGTGAGAGCGTGGACACCGAAATTTTCTACTTTCCTCTGAGCTATGAGCTACGTCGTGGCAGATGGGGATTTCAGATGTCACTGCCTCATCTCAAGGTGAGCGGCCTGGGTAATGTATTGGTCAATTTGGGGGGTGTAACCCGAGCTCGGGCAGAGACACAGGAATCCACATCCAGTGGACTGGGTGATGCCCAGGCTTCAATTATCTATCAGTTTGATCCATTGACGGAAAATACACCATTTATCGACTTACGTTTCGATGTAAAAATTCCAACTGCTGATGAGGGAAAGAGCCTTGGTACCGGTGAATATGATTACGGGGTGCAGGTGGATATCTACCAGGCCGTAGCAGCATCCACTTTATTCAGCTCGATTGGTTACTTGTTCAGAGGTAAGTCCGACCTGTTCGAGGGGCTGGAAGACGGTGCTTATGTGCAATTAGGAGTGACCAGGCCACTTTCTGATCGTTGGAACATAGGGTTGATTTATGATTATCGTGAGGCAGCGTCCGCCTTTACGCCAGAAACCCATGAAGTGCTGCCCTATTTCAGTTGGGAGGCAGCGGCAAACTGGTCTTTCACCGGGTATGCGGCCTGGGGATTTACCGACGCGAGTCCTGACTTTGCGGTATTTGGCCAGTTGAACTACCGCTGGTGAGCTGCCCTGCAAAGGCCTGCTGTCTTAAAGTCTCATTGGTTTAATGCGTGGCGGTAACACGGTTGGGCGCGCAATAGGCCTAACACGCTGAATAGGGGGTAGCTGCGGCCGCTGAATCCTTTCTGGGCGGGCAAGTCGTTGGTCTCTATCCACCGCTAGAACTGCTCCCATGTTGGTCGCAACTTGCCCACTGTCCTGTTGGGGTTGCTGTTTCCTTTGCTCCGCCAAATAGGCTGTAAAAGCATTCCAGTTCGTGGTGTTTGAATCGTCTGCCGGTTCGAAAGAGTCCGTAGTGGATAGTTCGTCATCAATTGCCGGGGCTGAATCTGCCCTGACAGAGTAAGAAGCAGTTGCAGTAATCGGTGCAGCGCTGCTGAGTATGGGATGATGCTCGTACAACAGCGCATTGATATCAAGTTTTGCCTGCAGAGCCTCGGTAATATTCAACGGCGCGGAATCGGTAGTCCGGAAGATTTCACTGGTCAGAACATGGCGTGATTGTACCGGTTCTCTGGTACTGGTCAGTGCTACCACGAGGTCCATTGGTACCGGCTCTTGCAAGGGGATAGCGTCAGACAGCTCAAGGCCAGGTTGAATGATGATCACTTCGTTGGCGCTGTTCATCCCCAGGAATGGTTTCAATCCCGTGCCGCCAAAACCACTGCCACCACCTGGAGTCACGGCGCGACCCGTGCCGCCGAACCCGCTGCCCTCGTCTTCTCCGCCACGCACAATGCCGGTGCTTTGAAAATTGAGCAGCGCAATCAGCAGTGCCAGCGCAAGTCCGATGACAACACCTGGTATGTCAGTACGAATTGAGCTTAAAGACCTTTGCATAAATGCCTCATCAATCCAGGTTATCGTCCGAGTTGCCGTTAGTTGCATCGGTTCGGCTGTTAAAATTAAAAATACCGAAGTTCATTCTAAAGTCAGTACCTTGTCGATTCTTGTCCGCAGACTGTTTCGCTAGGGCCTGTTTATTCATTGCGGTTAGCGCCTGCATGCCCAAAGATTCCGCAAGTTCCGCCAGCTCCTGCACTGATTGCTTAGAGAGCCTGTCATAATAAACACTTCTATCGAAATATGCAGGTTTTTGCCCCATTAAATTGTGACTGCTTGCGCAAATATGGTCCTGAGTGTTTTTGGAAAAGAAGAAGACTTTTTCCGCAAAGCCTTCCACCGGCGTGAAAGCGCCAGTATTGAGGATAACCTGCTCATTTTCAATATGCGCAACGCCCAGCCGTAGCCATTCATCGAGTATTACCCGCGGTCGAATGTCCTGCTTGCACACCTTTTCCACCAGATCATCGAAGCAAAGTTCTTCAGCGCTGGTTTTTCTCAGCGCCAGTGACCTGGGTTTGCCATCTTCACGCAGAAATTCTTTGGATCCCAGCCACTGAGCAATTATTTCTGCACCTGTGGAAACACTGGCAAGCACTGACTGCTCTTCCCTTACCTCATTGCGCAGTCTCTTGACATCCTTGCGATGGACACCAGTGAGCAAGTTAATGCGGCTATCAGATTGCCGTTTACCCGTTACCTGAAATTTCTTCTCCGCCACGTCCACGTAAATGGATTTAAGCATGTTGTTAAGTAGCGGGTAGGTGATCTGAAAAGACAGCATAAGCTTGACCAGGGGTCTCAACAGCTTTTCAATCGCTGCCATGAGCACCTTTGGTGGTTCACCCGGATTATTTCGCTTTTCGTCACTCATCGCTCAACAGTATAACCAGAAGAGAGAATCGAGCCCAAATAGGAACCGCATTCTCACACTAGCAAAAAACATGGGTTTGGTATTCCTTGCTGTGACTGTCGCCTACAGGGATGTAGGCGTCAAGCCTACATGGATGTATATACGGCGTGTCACGGCAAGGAATACCAAACTCATGTCCAGCAATGAAAACACTGGTTAATTTTGTAAAGATTAATCGGCAAAGCGCGATAACCATTGACGTGGGAATAATTCCCACCTACTATCATTCTATTGGGATTATAGTGCCGTTCTGGCAGTGGGGGCTAGACTAATGTTGCCTAGGTTAGTGAACAAGACAAGCAGCCTGGTGCTACCCACTCCCGAATTAACAGAAACCCCGTCTACACAGCCTTCAATATTCTTTAGACAAACTAACGGCTTACTCCTATCCGTCGATGAATACGGCCTGAAAACCGGCTTTCCACTGTTCTTTTTTCACGATACCGGCAGTTCCCGACTGGAAGCATCTTTCTTTCATCGCAGTGCCTTCAAATTTGGCTACCGGCTAATTGCTGTCGATCGACCGGGCATTGGTCAGTCCGAATTTTATGGTTACAAATCAGCGACTGAATTTTGTGCCAGCGTCTTGCTGTTAGCCGATGAACTGGGATTAGAGCAGTTCGGTTTAATGTCGATGGCCTCAGGCGGTGTTTTTGCACTCAATCTGGCCCATATGGCACCGGAACGGGTCAGGCTGCATCTTAGCCTTGCCGGGGTTCCTAGCAAGGTATTTAAAGAGTCAGACAAACCCTCTTATGTGGCTGACTGCTACAGTGGCATGGCACCTTCGGTAATCAAAATGCTGGTCAGGATAAAACAGTCATTCTTTCCCGACAGTCCCGCCTCCCATGTAGAAAAACTGAAGGATTTGTTGAGTTACACCGACAAGAAGATTCTGACTATTCCCAGGGTCGTTAAGACACTCACAGCTGACCACCGTGAAGCCATGTGCCATGGGCATCAGGGAGTGGCGCAGGACCTGGCAATCTGTTTTAAAAAATTGCCTTTTAAACTCGGTGAGTTAACCACGCGTACATTTATCTGGCAGGGGAGTGCAGATCAGCTTTCCCTGCGTTCAGAATGTGAATACCTGTCATCCCGCCTGCCTAATGCAAATTTCTACCGGGTTCCGAATAATGGTCATTTCTTCTTTGTGCACGGTATTGATGAGGTATTTGCGCGGCTCAAAGAACCTGTCTTCTACTGGCCTGACAAGATTGCTGCTTAGCCCGCATATTTCACAAAGGCGCTGGAAATCTCTTTCCAGGCCCTGCGATATCACGGATTGAAGTGTTCTAATCAAGCACACTAGATATTGTGAATCGCTGATCGGTTTTCTAAAAAATCTGGCGTTGCATTTTCACCCATCTCCCTTGAGCCCTGGAATCACCAGGGCTTGGCGGGAGATAAGCAAAACTGCTTAGCCAGATTTCCCAGAAAATCCGATCCCTTCATGAAATATGCGGGCTAGCCACTGGGTATCAGTCGTGCTGGTGCAGCTTGGGTTCGCAGGGGTGATTGCCGGTGACGGCTACCTCCGGGGCAGTCGAGTACTCCGAAGAATCAATAACATGGAATACCTTGGCTTCGATAAATATCTCTACCAACTCGTTATCCAGTAAATTGCGCTTCGCTTCTGAAACGAGTATATCGATGGCCCGTTCTGTATTCATGGCAGGTTTGTAGGGGCGATCTGAGGCGGTAAGGGCATCGTAAATATCACAAATGGTCATGATCTTTGAGCAGAGTGGAATTTCATCATCGGTCATGCCGTAAGGGTAGCCACTGCCGTCGAGTTTTTCGTGATGCGCTGCCGCGATCGTGGGAATGTTCTGAAACTCTTTTGTCCAGGGTATATGATTCAAAAAATTCTGTGTATGAACCACGTGGGATTCAATTTGCTTGCGTTCCTCAGGCGAAAGACTGCCTTTGGAGATGGCAAGTAAATTGAACTCTGCCGGGGTGATAAGGGATAATTCATCCTCCGCGCTACCAAGTCGGTATTCACTAATACGGTCGAGCATATCCCGGTTGTCTTGCTTGAGCATAGACGGCTCATTGACTTCAACGATCGATTCGTAGAACTTGTTCAACATCAACACGTCCTGTTGCAACTGCTTTTGCAGCGTTGCAATCTCTGCTTCGGAGGGTTGGCCTTGTTGGTAGAGGTCAAGCTGTCTTGACAATGCCTGACTCTTTAAGCGTTCCTGAGCCAGCAATATTCGGTAGTGAATACTGTCCAGCGTTCCCGCCCCCAATTTTTTCTCTTTAACAAGTACAGATTCTCTTACTCCAACTTTGCCAAAATCGTGCAACAGTGCTGCATATTTCAGCTCTTTGATTTCCTGGTCGGTAAAACGTACATTCTTGAGCTGGCTTAAATTGGAAACGGAGACGGATGTGGCGAGATTCACACACAAATCTGCCACGCGAAAGGAGTGACCGCTGGTTGTTGGGTCGCGTTGTTCAATTGCGGAAACTGAAGCGTTAACAAAGCCTTCGAACAGGTTCTTAATGTCGTTGTGAAGAATAGTGTTTTCGATTGCGATTCCCGCCTGGCTGGCCAACGCGCGCAGCAAGATATTTATATCGCTGTCGAAAGGCTCCGTGTAGACGTTAGCAGATTTTTCATCCGTTACTTTCAACGATCGTGCTTTTTTACGATTTATAAACTGTAAAACACCGATAACCGAATTCATTTTATCGGTCAGTGGGATGGTAAAAGTGGATTTGGTTCTATAGCCCGTTTTTTGGTCGAACATCCGGTTAAATCGGTAAGTGACATCCTTTGGAATATCGTAGACATCCGCGATATTCAATTCGCTGTTCGACAGCGCGACGTAGCCTGCTATGGAGCGCCCATCCAGTGGAAACCTGTTTTCCTCAAAAGGAAAGTCCATGGAGTCATTTTGAGTTAGCTTAAACACCAGTTCTTTATCATGGTCGTTGATTTCGTCAACAAGGAACAATGATGCCGCGTCACAGCATGCGATGTTTTGTCCTTCAGCAAGAATTTTTCTAAGCAGTGTTAGTAAGTCATCTTCGGCAGAAAGTGAAATACTGATATCAACCAGCTTGTTCAGGTATGTGACACTGGTATCACGCATCCGGGCTTTTTCGGTTTTCTCACTTTTCAAAATCCACTGATAACAGGCCATTTCCAGCATTTTGGCAGTCTGGTTGAAAGGCAAACTATTCGATAAGACCAGGTCGACATCGAGATCCATGGATTCGGTGCACAGGAATATTGCTTCCGGGAACTTCTTGACCCACTTGCTCAGTTCCATTTCCCGCATCAAGCGATGGTCGAGTAGTATCAGGGCCGGGTTGTAGCGCAGTGCAGCGGTTGCCGAGGCTATTTCCGTCGGCAGGATAGTCTTTGATCCTAAGGCCTTCCAAACCTCGCTACTGGCGTAGGATGCGCCATAGGCGATGGTGAGTGGTTGTTCGGTATTTGCGAGAGAATTCATCTACTTAATATCGTCATTAGATCGGCCGAGTCTAACTCAGCAGGGTCCCATATGCGATAGCTGACTAGGTAGGCAGAGTAGTGTGGAAGTTCCAACAGCTTGGTTGCTTTTAGAAGGAAACGGTTAAACTATTAATCTCGGGGGAGGCCGTTTGGTAACGAGGATCTATTATACGGAGGTGGTCTCCGCTAGCTTAAGGCCGCCACTAATCGAAATTAGCTCTGACCTGGAGGTCAGCAGGTAACCCTAAGCTAGCGAGTGGGCGAACCATAAACTGTGTTGCGAAAGAATAAAAGGGCGCAAATTATATGCCATTTTCGTGTTAGGTTTTTTTTCGATCAGCTGATTTTTTGGCTGGGAAAAACCACCGAATACAAGTAGTTGCAGGGTGTTTTGAAAATATGCGCGTGTTAATTATCCCGCTTAAACAAAGAGATAGGAATTCTTTCTAAGGTGAAAATATTTTTCTTATTATTTTTGTGCTTTCTTACCTAAGTCATTTACAGGCCAGTACGCATAAAGCTTTCAGCTTTTTTGAGATCATCCGGAGTATTGATATTAAAAAAATCTTTTTGTCTTTCCAAAGCAAAATTTATTACAACATAATCCAATTGTTGTGCAAAAAACTTGGGTCCATAGATCCCGGATTTGATCGCTGCATCAATTTTTGCATAGGTATCGACACGCCATAATGAAAATAATGGTTGCAACTGGTTTCCTGTTTGCACCATCGCCAGGCTCGAGTCATTTAACTGAATCGCATCGTGTAATTTGCCAATTATATTGCTCGGGAAGATAGGCACGTCGGTCGGGAAACAGGCCAGATATTTTATTTCGCTGAATCCATCGCCTGCAGCATTACTGGTAATCCAATTCATGGCACTGTGGATACCTAGTAGTGGACCTGCATATTGCTGGCAACGGTCTTCAATCAGCGGCAGATTGAAAGTTTGATAATTTTGGAGGTTTCGATTTACGCTGAGAACAATTTTGTCAACTTCACTTGCCGCTCTTTCGATAACGTAGCTGATGAGCTCCCGGCCACCCAGTTTCACCAGGGCTTTGTCGGTGTTGTTCATGCGGGACGCCTTGCCCCCGGCCAGAATCACTGCAGCGATGTCTTTGTACTTGCTCACTGCGCTAGCTTTATTTTTCCCTTTGTTCAACCCTGGCGATTATAATCAATTCTTATTCACCTTTATAGACATGGTCCGGGCATGTATAAATTCATTAATATTGAATAGTGGCAATTGATATGGGAAAATCGCGCACTTCTTTTACAAGTCAGAGTGATTTAACTCCTTGAATTTACTGTAAATCACAGGCTGCAGGTGGCTGCGAGCATTCACCGGATCGATGTGTCCCTAAGCACATACAAAATTTTTTTAGCATAAGGTCATGGGTGCGATTCGCCCCGGAACCAAGAGGTTGATACATGCAAGTTTCCATCGAAACTACAGAAGGCTTGGAACGGAAAATGACCGTTGCCGTGCCTAGTGAGCTAGTTGACACGGCGGTCAATGAACGACTGCAAGAGGCAGCCAAAACTGTAAATTTGAAGGGTTTTAGAAAAGGCAAGGTTCCGCTTAAGGTAGTTAGAACAAGGTTTGGCAAAGGAGTCCGTCAGGAAGTGGTGGGCGAACTGATGAACCAGAACTATTACGCCGCTATCAATCAGGAGAGCTTGCGGCCTGCCGGGCAACCAAAGATAGAAGCGACTAGCATAGAGGAAGGTGAAGATCTTGAATTCACAGCGATTTTTGAAGTTTATCCGGAAATCGAGTTACCGGATTTCACCAAACTAAGTGCGGAAAGAGTAACGGCCAAGATCAATGAATCGGACATCGATAATATGATAGAAACTCTGCGTGAGCAGCGCCTGACATGGGAAACTGTGGAGCGGCCTGCCGCCGATGAAGATCGGGTTAATATTGACTTCGTTGGCCGACTGGATGGTGAAGAGTTTGAAGGTGGCAAGGCCGAGGGGACGGACTTGCTACTGGGATCGGGGCAAATGATTGCTGGATTTGAAGCAGGCATTGACGGTAAATCAGCAGGAGAGAAATTTACTTTACCGCTCACTTTTCCGGAGAAATATCATAGTACAGAGCTGGCAGGAAAAGCAGTGGAATTCGATATCAGCTTGAATCGCGTGAGCGAAAAGGTCCTGCCGGAAATAAATGAATCTTTCTATGAGAGTTTTGGCATCGAAGAGGGAGACAATGATGCTTTCCGGGCTGAGGTGATGAATAACATGGACCGGGAATTGAGAGCTGCCAGCCGTAGTAAATTGAAAAGCAAGGTAGCAGATGCCGTGGTTAGTCTGGTCGATATCGATGTGCCGGAAAGCCTGGTGACTGCCGAGATACAGGGCTTGCGAGAACAGGCCCTCCAGCAGATGGGGGGGGGTCAAAATATTGACACATCGATGCTTCCGGATGACCTGTTTAAGGAAAAGGCGTCCAGGCGGGTTGTACTGGGGCTGGTTTTGGGTGAGGTTATAAAAGCGCAAGAACTTAAGGCTGATCCTGAGAAAGTGCGGGAAGCGGTCGAAGAATTAGCCTCAACCTATGAGGTGCCAGAGGAAGTGGTGAACTGGTATTACAACAATAAAGAAGAATTGGCCGGAATCGAATCAACTGTGATGGAAAATCAGGTATTTGATTACATCATCGATCAGGCTCAGGTGGTGGATAAGGTGGTAAGCTATGCAGATGTCATCCGCCCGGACCCCGCAGCCACCGAGGCGTAATCTGCTTTTTAAAGTAGCGTCAGGATTTGAAACTCGAAGTGTAACCGGATTAAGACACTTTATTACACCGTGGTTCAAGGAGTTAGGCGCGAAATTTAAGCTGACTGTACAAGTTGCCGTTTAACTCTTACATAAACTTAATCGATTGCAATGCCAGATCACTTTATCAAACGCGTTCTGTAGGTCTGAAACATCCCAACAGGCAGGATCCCAGTATATGGAAAATTCAAGAAGTAACTTAACGGCCAATCTCGTGCCAATGGTGGTGGAGCAAACTGCCAGAGGAGAACGGTCATACGATATCTATTCCCGGTTATTGAAAGACAGATTGATCTTTATTACAGGCCATGTTGAGGATCATATGGCTAACCTGGTCGTTGCCCAATTGCTCTTTCTCGAGTCAGAAAACCCTGACAAGGATATACATCTGTATATCAACTCCCCGGGCGGCTCGGTTACAGCGGGTCTGTCGATTTACGACACAATGCAATTTATCCAACCTGATGTCGCTACAATGTGTGTTGGTCAGGCGGCAAGCATGGGCACACTACTTCTGGTGGGTGGCGCGAAAGGCAAACGGGTGGCACTGCCGCATTCCAGAATTATGATCCATCAACCCAGTGGTGGAGCCCAGGGGCAGGCCTCTGATATTGAAATACAAGCTAATGAAATCATAAAGATACGTCAGAAACTTAATGTACTCATGGCGGAACATACCGGTCAGGATATAGAGACAATCGAGCGAGATACGGAGCGAGATAACTTTATGAGCGCCGAGGAATCGGTGGAATACGGTTTGATAGATAAAGTAATCGATAGAAGGGTAGATAATAAATAAAGGTATCGGGCAAACTGGTCGCTTAGTAAGTCAAATCATTAGACTTGCAATTGCGGTGGTTTGCCTGCATTTTAGTACCGGATAAAGATTGGCACCGGTCATGATTGTGTGGCCATAGATCAACAAAAAGAAGTAATCAGGAATGATGCACTAGGAAGAGTTATGTCAGACGATCGCTATAGCAAAGGGGATGATAAGGGCAAATTGCTTTATTGCTCTTTTTGCGGCAAAAGCCAGCATGAAGTGCGCAAGCTTATCGCTGGCCCATCCGTGTTTGTTTGCGATGAGTGTGTGGATCTGTGTAATGACATAATTCGGGAAGAAATCCAGGAAAAAGACTCAGAGTCTATAGGCCGGAAGCTGCCAATTCCTGAGGAAATCAAAAACACGCTTGATGAGTATGTCATTGGGCAGGAGAGGGCGAAGAAAGTACTCTCAGTCGCCGTCTATAACCATTACAAGCGTCTGAATTATGAAAAGTCGAGTGACGATGTCGAGTTAAACAAAAGTAATATTCTCATGGTAGGCCCCACCGGTACGGGCAAGACCTTGCTGGCTGAAACACTCGCTCGTTTGCTTGATGTACCATTTACCATTACGGACGCCACCACGCTCACCGAAGCGGGTTATGTCGGCGAAGACGTAGAGAACATCATTCAGAAACTTTTGCAGAAGTGCGATTACGACGTTGAGAAAGCCCAGATTGGCATAGTGTATATCGACGAGATCGATAAAATTTCGCGCAAGTCTGACAATCCATCCATTACCCGGGACGTATCAGGTGAGGGTGTGCAGCAAGCCCTGTTAAAACTAATTGAGGGAACTGTTGCATCGGTGCCACCACAAGGAGGCCGGAAACACCCACAACAGGAGTTTCTGCAGGTGGATACGACCAATATCCTGTTTGTTTGCGGTGGCGCTTTTGCCGGACTGGATAAAATTATCAGGGCTCGTTCAGAAAAGAGTGGAATTGGTTTCGCGGCCGAAGTCAGAAGCCCGGATCTGGAATTGAACATGGGTGACACCCTGCGTGATGTTGAGCCGGAAGACCTGGTTAAGTACGGCTTGATTCCTGAATTTGTAGGCCGTTTGCCGATGATAGCAACGCTGGACGAGCTGGACCTGGATGCCTTGATTACAATAATACAGGAGCCCAAGAATTCCCTGACCAAGCAATATACCAAGTTATTTGATATGGAGGGCGTTGAGATTCAGTTCAGGGAAGATGCGCTCCGCTCCATTGCCAAGAGGGCGCAGGAAAGAAAGACCGGAGCCCGTGGGCTGCGGTCTATTATGGAAACAGTGCTGCTGGATACCATGTACAATATTCCTTCTCTGGATAAGGTGAGCAAAGTAATTATCGATGCGGCAGTTATCGAGGGGGAATCTGAACCATTGCTCATGTATGAGAACCTGGACCAGCCGTCAAGATCGGCAGTTGATGAGTAAAGGGTGGGGCAACCCTTGATTTCTCAGCAATTGACGCCATTTCTATCAGCATTACCAGCGTATATTCTGCCCAGATCAAGAGTTGTTTATGAGCCCAAGCGCCGCAAGTAACAAGAGTAATGCATTTCCTCTGCTTCCACTTAGAGATGTGGTGGTATACCCCCAGATAGTTCAACCCCTGTTCGTCGGTCGTCCCAAATCCATAAAGGCACTGGAAGTGGCGATGGCCTCCGATAAACAGGTTCTGCTGGTTGCTCAGAAGAACGCCTCGGAAGATGAACCCGGTGTAAAGGATTTATTTCAAATTGGCACTGTGGCTTCAATTCTGCAATTAATCAGATTGCCTGATGGAACAGTTAAGGTTCTAGTCGAAGGGCTCGATCGGGCCAGGATCAGGGATATCGAATTTGGCGTTGAGTACTTCAAGGCGGAAACCTCTGTACTCAATTCGGATGAACTGGAAGAAAAGGAGTCTGCGCTACTGGTACGCTCCTTGTTATCCCAATTTGAGCAGTATGTGCAACTGAGTAAGAAAATTCCTCCCGAAGTGGTCACTTCGATCTCCAGCATTGACGAGCCGGGCAGGCTAATCGACACCATCGCTTCTCACATGACTCTGCAGCTACAGGAAAAACAGAATCTTCTCGAATTGTCTGGTTTGCAGGCGCGAATAGAACATCTTATGGCTCTGATTGAAGCTGAAATCGATTTGTTTCAAGTTGAAAAACGTATTCGTGGCCGGGTTAAGAAACAGATGGAGAAGAGCCAGCGCGAGTATTATCTGAATGAACAGATGAAGGCTATCCAGAAAGAGATGGGCGAGTTGGATGATGTCCCGAACGAAGTGGAAGAGCTCGGGCAGAAAATCGCCGATGCTGGCATGCCAAAGGAAGCGAAGGAAAAAGCCTTATCAGAATTGAATAAACTGAAACTGATGTCGCCGATGTCTTCAGAAGCTTCCGTGGTGCGCACCTATCTTGACTGGATGGTGAACGTACCCTGGAAAAAACGCAGCAAGGTGCGACTCGGTTTGCAGAAGGCCGAGGAAATTCTTGAAAGCGATCACTACGGCCTGAAAGATGTCAAGGAAAGAATTCTCGAATACCTGGCTGTGCAGAAACGAGTCAAGAAGTTAAAAGGACCAATTCTGTGTCTGGTTGGACCACCTGGTGTTGGAAAGACCTCATTGGGTGAATCCATAGCCCGGGCCACCAACCGAAAATATGTGCGCATGGCCCTGGGAGGGGTCAGGGACGAAGCGGAGATCAGGGGTCACCGCCGAACCTACATCGGCTCGTTACCTGGTAAGATATTGCAAAAAATTTCCAAAGCCGGGGTTAAGAATCCGTTGTTCCTGCTCGATGAAATCGACAAGATGGGAATGGATAATCGGGGCGATCCCGCTTCTGCATTATTGGAAGTTTTAGATCCGGAACAAAACAGTAGCTTTAATGATCATTATCTTGAGGTAGATTACGATCTGTCTGAGGTCATGTTTGTTTGTACCTCTAATAGTATGAATATACCCCATCCACTCCTTGATCGCATGGAAGTGATACGTATTCCTGGCTATACAGAGGATGAAAAAGTCAACATAGCCGAACGTTATCTGGTGCCCAAACAAACAAAGACAAATGGTGTTGCGGACGATGAGCTCGAAATTCCGGAATCGTCAATTCGTGATCTCATACACTACTACACACGCGAAGCGGGTGTGCGGGGTTTGGAACGGGAAATAGCGAAAATTTGTCGTAAAGTAGTGAAAGAAAATTCACTCACTAAAACCGGAGAAAAAATCATTCTCGATGGCGATAATCTGGATAGCTACTCAGGTGTACGCAAGTTTGATTACGGTAAAGCGGAAGAAGCAAATAAAATTGGCCAGGTGAATGGACTGGCCTGGACACAAGTCGGCGGAGAACTGCTTACTATTGAAGCCATTGCGGTAAAAGGTAAAGGGAAAATTATCAATACCGGTTCCCTGGGTGATGTGATGCAGGAGTCCATTCAGGCCGCTTTCACTGTGGTGCGATCGCGTGCAAATAGCCTTGGGCTGGACACCAATTTTCACGAAAAGTTCGATTTGCATATCCACGTACCGGAAGGAGCGACACCAAAAGACGGGCCCAGTGCCGGTGTGGGAATGTGTACGGCTCTTGTTTCTGTGTTAACCCAGATTCCTGTTAGAGCCGACGTAGCCATGACTGGCGAAATCACGCTGCGCGGACAAGTACTAAGAATTGGTGGTTTGAAAGAAAAATTGCTGGCAGCCCATAGAGGAAATATTAAAACGATAATTATTCCCGAAGAAAATGAGCGTGATCTTCCTGAGATTCCAGACAATATCAAGAGTGATTTAGAGATTGTTCCGGTACGCTGGATCGATCAGGTTTTAGAACATGCTTTGCAGTCTATGCCAACCCCGTTGGCGGAAGATGAAAAAGAAACTCAGCAAAAAGAGACTGCGAAAGAGGATATTGATAACACTGTCGATGAAAACCACATAAATACTCACTGAACCGCGTGTTTGTGGTTGACATAGCTTTCTTCCTATTGGTATAAAGACCCCTTCATACAGTATGTATGAGCTGACCTCTGGGAATTTATAAAAGAATCTCAACCGCTGATTGTTGCCACACTGGAATCTTAAATTTTTTGATTTTCTGGCCGATGAACTTAAGAGTAATAATTAGTATCCATTGATAAAAAAACTTCGATTTTGAAAAGGGGATAACGTGAATAAATCAGAATTAATAGATGCCGTTGCTGCGAGTGCAGACCTACCTAAAGCTGCTGCTGGCCGCGCCATAGATGCGACAATTAAAGCAATTACGGATTCATTGAAAAAAGAAGATCCAGTAGTGCTTGTAGGGTTTGGTACTTTTGCAACAAAACATAGAGCAGCGCGTATTGGTCGTAATCCCCAAACCGGTGCACCAATCCAAATCAGGGCGGCCAGAGTGCCGAGCTTTAAAGCTGGTAAAGCACTCAAGGACGCAGTAAATTTTTAATCAGTTAGGGTTGTTGTCGGATAGAATCGAGAAGTCAAAAAGCAGCTTGTTGCGATTTTAGCAACTGCGGTTTTGTTTCAATAAGACTTGCTTGATTGCCTGTTCGGTGTTAGGAATAACAGGGCGCATCTTTATGGTGCGCCTTTTTAGTTTAGCTTTTAGGGGTAATCAGCGGTTGAAGCAAATTCAGCAATGAAAAATGTTCTAAATTTTAGGTATCACTATGCTGCAGAATATTAGAGACAACTCCCAGGGAGTAATTGCCAAGGTTATCATCGGCTTAATCGTTGCGGTGTTTGCCCTGTTCGGTGTCGAGTCAATTATCGGTGGCTTTATTACGGTACCACCTATTGCGGAGATAAACGGCGAAGAAATTAGCGAACAGCAGTTGCAAGCCAGCACCCAATCCTTGCTCGCCTCAATCGGTGGGGGGCAGGATTTACTTGATCAGGGCTTGGTGCAGCAAGTCGCGCTTAATCAATTGATCGAGGAGATTGTTCTGCGTCAATCGGCTGAGAATGCCTCCATGCAGATCTCCAGCGATCGCGTTGACCGGTCTATATTGAGTGCTCCTGAGTTTCAGCTTAACGGTGTCTTCGATGGTGATCTTGCCATTCGAACCATGGCAAGCCAGGGCTACAGTGTCGAGCTCTACCGGGCCTATCTGGAGCAGAGAATGTTAATGTCCCAGGTTGCCAGCGCCTATAACCGTTCAAATTTCGTAACTGAAGCTGAGCTGCAAAAGTTGGCTGAATTATCGGCCCAGACCCGTGATTTCCGCTATCTTTCGATAACGCTTGGTACCCGTACTCTCGGTACGGCGATTTCAGACGAGGAAATTCAATCCTATTATGATGCGAATCAGACGGAGTTTCAGATTGATGAAACAATCGCGGTGCAATACATCATGCTGGATAAGAATACTATCACTGAAGAAATTGTCATCGATGAAAGCCAGCTACGGGAACAGTATGAAGAGGAACGCGCCTCATTTGAAGGATCTGCCGAGAAACGCGCTTCCCACATCCTGTTCGAAGTATCAGGCGATGTTTCCGAAGACGATGCGTTGGCTCTGGCAACAGCGGCCAGGCAAAGACTGGACGACGGCGAGGAATTTGCTGATCTGGCGCTGGAATTATCCAGCGACACAATTTCAGGCGAGGATGGCGGCGACATTGGCTATTCCGATGGTACTGCCTTCCCGCCGGCGCTGGAGGAGGCACTGACTGTTCTGGAGTTGAATGAGGTATCGGCTCCAGTAGTATCAGAATTTGGCGTACATCTGGTTAAGTTAACAGAAGATGCTGAAAACGTATTTCAGACATTTGAAGAAGTTTCGGCCCGCCTGGAAAGCGAACTAAAGAGCGGTGAGGTGGAATTGATTTACTCGGAACGACTGGAGGACCTGTCGAATCTGGCGTTCGAATCGGATAATCTGGAAACAATTGCCGAAGAATTGAACCTGGAGCTATTGCTCAGTGAACCATTTAGCCAGATCGGGGGCACGGGTATTTTCTCAAATCCGGCCCTGACTGCAGCGGGATTTTCCGAAGAAGTTTTGCTGGAAAACAACAACAGTGATGTCGTGGAGTTGAATCCCTCCCAGGCAGTTGTACTGAGAGTAGAAGAATACAACGAGGCTACGATTCGCCCTCTGGATGAGGTGGAACCGGAGATAGCTGTATTAATACGAACTCAGATGGAGCGCGAAGCTGTGCGAGCGCTGGGAGACGAGATTCTGTTCGTATTGGGTGAGGGTTCCGACCCGGCAGATATTTTACTGGCCAATGAACTTGAGTGGTTCGAAGAAACCGCGGTGAGCAGAGCTTCGCTGGGTGTCAATTCTGAAATACTGAATCAGGTTTTTGCCATGGGCAAACCAGATTCCGGTTCTGTTGAGCGCGGCGCCATGAACCTGGCTAACGGGACCTTTGCAATAGTGGAGCTGGCGCAGGTGAATCCGGGTGAGATAAGCTCGCTGGCAGATGAAGAACGGGAAAGTATGAGCATCGCCCTGGTGAATGAGAAGGGCACTAACGACCTGCAGGCATTTATCCTGAATTTAAGGGAAAATGCGGATATTCAGCAAGCGGAGCTATTTACTGAGTTTTAGGTTTTTCTCCTACCACAGCAATGAACACTAAACCCAAGTCTTCTAGTAACGCTGAATCGCATCGGGTGCCTTAATCCGACGTACTTTCAAGTGATCCCATGGCGGTGGTATTAAAACCGCCGTCGACGTACAGGATTTCTCCACTTATCCCCGATGCCAGATCTGAGCAGAGAAAGCTCGCGGCATTACCCACCTCTTCAATGGTTACGTTTCTGCGTAGTGGAGTCTGCTGTGCATTGTGTTCCAGCATTTTTCGGAAACTCTTGATTCCGGATGCAGCCAGTGTTCTGATAGGACCGGCGGAGATGGCATTAACACGTGTTCCTGAGGGCCCGAGGCTCGCTGCCATGTACCGGACGTTCGCTTCCAGGCTGGCTTTCGCCAGGCCCATGACGTTGTAATTCGGCAGGCTGCGTACAGCGCCTAAATAGCTAAGCGTCAATAACGAGCCATTTCTTCCTGCCATGAGGGCTTGACCTGCTTTGGCAAGTGCAACGAAGCTGTAGGAGCTAATCTCATGGGCAAGGAGAAAGCCTTCACGGGTCGTAACATCCACGAAGTCGCCGTCGAGCTCATCGCCTGGTGCGAACGCGAGACAATGTACAATGCCGTCGAGACCGTCCCAGTGCTCGCCGAGATTAGTAAACAGATCACTGATTTCCTGATCATTGGTCACATCACAGGGAAATGTAAGCTGTGAATCCCACTTTTCGGCAAAGCCCTCTACGCGGCCTTTGAATCTTTCGCCTTGATAGGTAAGCGCCAGTTCAGCACCCTCTCTGTGCATGGCCTGAGCAATACCCGAGGCGATAGAGAGCTTACTTGCAATACCGAGAATGAGAATTCGCTTGCCTGCCAGGTAACCCATAGTTTTTCCCTGTGTAATCCAATCGCCCAACCAGTTAGTGCGGGCTATCCAGTCAGTATTTTACTTTAGTTTACCTGATACCGTGCATAAAGCGCTTGAGCAGGGGCACAAGAAAAATGGCGAAAACTCCGGCGGCTATGCTGTACCAGCCGGCGGTACTGTACACCTCAACATAGCTGGCTAATGCGGCACCCGGGTCAGTTACTTCACCGCTAACGGTTTCAGAGCCGGTCATGGCGGCTATTATCCCCGACACATAATTACCCGCAGCTGAGGCCAGAAACCAGCACCCCATCATCATGCCGACCACTTTTGGCATCGAAAGCTTGGTCGTCATAGAAAGGCCTACAGGGGAAATACACAGCTCGCCAGTGGTGTGGAGAAAGTACAGCATTACCAGCCAGACCAGCGCCACCTGAGTGGGATCTCCAGCCAGGGAGGCGCCATAGACAAGAAAAAGAAAACCAAGCCCCAGTTGGATCAGGGAAAGGGCGAATTTCATCGGTGTAGTTGGCTCCCAACCATTTCGCGCAAGATAAATCCAGAGAGCATTGAACAGAGGGGCCAGGGTAATAATGAAGAAGGCGTTGACGGACTGGAACACAGCGGCTGGAATTTCAAATCCGAATACGACGCGGTCAACATTTCTGTCGGTCATCAGATTAAGCGAACTTCCAGTCTGCTCGAACAAGGACCAGAAGATGATTTGATAGCTCATTAGAAAGAGACAAACCAACATGCGGTTTCTATCCATCGGTTCACATTTCATGAAGGCATAGGCAACAACCACCAGCGTCATCAGGACCAGAGACAGGCCCAACAATCCTCCTACTACCGCGCGGTACTGCATTAGCTGCCAGCATACGATCACGCCGGCGATAGCGAGCAAATAAATAAATACTTCACGATTAATGCCTGGCACGAGTTTTTCTTTTAGCCAGGCTGGATTTGTGGGGCCACCGCGCTCACCAAATAAATGCTGCCCACGGATGAATATCAGCAAACCGAATAGCATTCCTACGCCAGCCGCGCCGAAGCCCCAGCTAAAGCCTCTGTATTCGAGCAGGAATCCGCAGATTATGGCCCCGAGAAAGGCGCCGAGATTAATTCCCATGTAGAACAGGGTAAAGCCGCCATCGCGGCGCGGGTCCTTGCGTTTGTACATGGAGCCAACCAGAGTGGAGATGTTGGCTTTAAGAAAGCCCACTCCCATGATTATCAGGGCCAGTGAGAAATAAAAGGTCTGCAGGAAGAAGGCATTGCGCTCGACTTGTAGTTCGCCACCGGTGTTTATCTCAACGGCGGGAATGCCTTCGAGTGCCATCCCGAAATGTCCCGCCACCAGGAAGAGCGCGCCGAGAATTACCGCCTTTGCCGGGCCGAGATAGCGGTCAGCAACAATTCCTCCAACCACGGGGGTGATGTAAACCAGCGATATATAAGCACCAAAGATGCCGGCGGCGACTTCATCTGAAAACAGGAAGTGTTGTGTCAGGTAGAAAATAAGCAGCGCGCGCATGCCGTAGTAGCTGAATCGCTCCCACATCTCGGTCATAAAACAAATAGCCAGCCCCTTGGGGTGTCCCAATATAGTTCCTGGCTGATCAGTGGGTATGGCGCTGGTACTCATGACTAATTAACGGCCGGCTTGGTGGGATTAATCCTGATCAACTGTCCAGGGTGGATCAGTGCTGCGATGTTTAGATTATTCCACATGAGGAGATTATTTAGATCTAGGTTAAATTTGCCGGCAATTTTCGCCAGCGAATCACCTGCTACAACCTGGTACTGACCGTCTTCAGGCGGCTTTTCAGAGATTGCGATTTGGGTTGTAGAGCTTAGTTTTAACATTTGCCCCGGATGGAGTATTGATTGTAGATCGATCTTATTCCAGGCGGCTATATCTTTCGATTTCATGTCAAAGCGCCGGGCAATACTCCATAGATTGTCACCACGATTGACTCGATAGTTGTTCGGTACGGCGGCAGGCAGGGTATTCGAACGATTAAACTGCGGTGCAGATGCCAGTAATAACGGATCATTTGTACGCGGTATAAGCAGCGACCTGCCGGCAATAATTCGACTGCTGGGAAGCGCGTTTACCCGTTGCAGGATGTCCGCGCTGGTGCCCAGCTTTCTTGCAATAGTACCCAGGGTATCACCGGGGAGGATTTCATAACGGTCCCAGGTTACGCGGCTATCGCGCGGGAGTGATGCAAGCTCACTATTAAAGTTGGGTATGCTCTCAAGAGGCAACAAGATCGATTGTGGATCATCTGGATGAGTCGCCCATTGCAAGTACCCGGGGTTCAGGTCTCTCAGTAATTTTTCGTCGATTTTGGCTAGTTTCGCTGCCAGCCCCAGATCAATTTGCGAGTCGATGGCAATGCGTTCAAAGTAAGCTCGGTTGGGAATAACAGGCAGTTCAATTTCATAAAGTTCCGGCTTGGCCAAAAGTTTTGCTATAGCAAGAATTTTTGGTACATGTGACAGCGTTTCCCTGGGCAGGGGGAGGCTCCAGAAGTCAGCTTCCTCAACGGAGACACCACTTCTTCGAATAGCGCGTACAATATTTCCTTCACCGGTGTTATATGCAGCCAAAGTTAACAGCCAGTCATTGTTAAAGCGCTTGTTTAATTGCTCCAGGAAGTCCAGTGCAGCCAGGGTGGATGCAAGGGGGTCACGTCTCCCGTCATACCACCAGTCTTGCTGCAAGCCAAAACTCCTGCCGGTGGCTCCGACGAATTGCCACATTCCAACCGCATGCTCTCTGGAGTAGACGTTCGGGTTGTAGGCACTTTCTACAATGGGCACCAAAGCGAGCTCAAGTGGCAGATTCCGGTTTTCGAGTTGCTCTGCTATCCAGAACAGAAAAGGGGTGGCCCGTTCGGCGATACGGTCAAAATATTTTTGGTTGGTAGAGTACAGGCCGAGTTCGTGATCTATTGCGTCGTTTGAATACAGATCCTGTAGTTGTAATCCTGCTCTAATTCGATCCCATAGATTCTCGAAGGTCTCTGGTGATATCTCTTCCTCAGTGGCAGCTACCTCAGATTTGGAAATAGCTGGGCTGGAAACAACGTATTCATTTCGGGTTTCTGCAACGCTGCTTTGAATCTCAGGCGCCGCTTCCCGAGGAGTTTCGGTAACGATTGCCTGACACCCGATAAGGAGTGCTAGCATGGGAGCGACAGAGAAAGATTTTATTTTTGCGTGTTTTGCAATGCAAACCATAATATTGCTGGCCAAAATTCCTAAAAATTATCTTTCCAGCCGCGAATGGCTGAAAATACCTCAACTTCATTTCCTGGCGCACTGCCCAGTTGGTTTTCCGCACTTTTCCTCAGAGCTGGTTCATTGCAACGCAGGAATGGATTTGTGGTTAGCTCGATTTCCATAGTGGAAGGAAGGGTCGGTTGGCTGGCTTCTCTCTTGGCACGCGCATCTGCACAACGCTTTATCAGCTCCTGATTTGCCGGGTCGGCTGCCTGGGCAAAGGCCAGGTTGGCCAATGTGTATTCATGGGTGCAATAAATGATTGTGTCGCTACCCAGGTTTGCCAATTTGACAAGAGATTGGTACATAACCTCAGGCGTGCCCTCGAAGATTCTGCCGCAGCCGGCAGCGAAGAGTGTGTCGCCACAAAATAGAATGGGATTGGCTGAATCCTCGTCGCAATAATAGGCAATATGATCAAGCGTGTGACCGGGTACCTCAAGTACAGTAAAACTCTGGCCAAATAACTCTAATCGATCGCCTTCCGCGACAAACTTCGTAATACCTTTGATGCCGCTGGATTCAGGACCATAGACAACAGCTTGATATTGGGCTGATAGCTGAGCCAGACCACCGATGTGATCAGGGTGATGATGGGTTATCAATACGGCGGTCAAGCTTAAGTTATTGGCATGCAGATAGTCGGTTACCCCATGCGCTTCACCTGGATCGACCACACAGACGCTGTTACTGTCTTCATCCAGGATGGCCCAAATATAATTATCCGTAAAGGCAGGAATTGGGTGTATCTTCGATATCATGAATTTAATTTTCCAGATGCGAAACGACATAATATAGAGAAGATCAGCTAAAACAAGTCTTTTTCTTTACAGTTCAGTGTATTAGCAGGTAGTTAATGAGCTGGATTTGAACAATAAATTTGTTTATGGTGTGTTCTGAGCTAGGACTCAATTCCAAACCGAAGGATTACTGTGAATCTCTTGTCTAAATATGAAACCCGACGTCGCCTGTTGAAAGGTCTACCGGATTTTGTTGCGCTGAATCCGCTCGTCAGCAGGTGGTTTCAGACCCCTCAAGGCGCGGCAGTATTCGCTGCGGAGAAAGCGCTGGTTGAGCCGATCCTCGAGCATCTGTTTGGCTATCATATTCTTCAGGTTGGCTGCAGCGAAGAGTACTCGTTAATTGATGCCAGTCCGGCAGGGCAGAAAATTCTGTTTTCACCAGCCTATCGACCTGGAACGAAGGGAGCTGTCGCCAATAATGAAGAGCTACCATTGGCTACGGACAGTATCGATGTAGTAGTGGTGCACCATGCCCTGGATTTTACTCAGGATAGTCACAAGCTTCTGCGGGAAGTAACCCGGGTCGTCAGGCCTGGGGGTCATCTGTTAATCCTTGGATTTAACCCCTATAGCAGTTGGGGACTCTGGAAGTTGTTTAAGAGAAAAATTCATGTACCCTGGCGCGGCCGCTTTATATCCAGGCGACGGGTATCTGACTGGCTAAAATTATTGGATCTGCATATCGAATCTGTGCAATTTGGCTTGCACTTTCTGCCGTTAAAATTTTCCAGACTGCTTCGCCATGCCCAGGGCATGGAAAAGATGGGCAATAGATTTAATAGCCACTTAGGCGGTGCCTACGCTATTCTCTGTACCAAACAGGTAATTCCCCTTACACCAATAGTCCCGCGTTGGCGCCCCCTTCGCGCACGGCCCTCCGCGATACCTGCAGCAGAAACTATACGAGTGAAGATACACTAATGCAGTTAAGGTAACATTAGTGCAGAAAACTGTTGAGATGTTTACCGACGGAGCCTGCCGTGGCAATCCCGGAAAAGGGGGTTGGGGTGTGCTGTTACGCTATGGTGAGACAGAAAAATCGCTACATGGAGGCGAGCCGCTGACGACGAACAATCGAATGGAATTGACTGCAGTGATAAAGGGTCTGGAAGCGCTTAACAAATCCTGTGAAGTGGTCATTACTACGGATTCGAAATACGTGTTGTCTGGCATAACAGAGTGGATGGACAATTGGAAAAAACGCAACTGGCGAACCGCAGCGAAGAAACCGGTTCTCAATGTAGAACTTTGGCAACAGTTGGATCGGCTGGTTTCAACTCATAATATCCAGTGGAATTGGGTGAAAGGGCATAGCGGTCACCGGGAAAATGACATTGCAGATGAGTTGGCGAACCTGGGCATAGATCAATTATAAGCTAACCAACTGATAAATAAAGAGAAAGGAATAATATAATATGCGACAGGTGGTACTGGATACGGAAACCACAGGTCTGGACCCGCAACAGGGACATCGGATCATCGAGATTGGTTGTGTTGAAATAGACAACCGTCGGCTGACTGGCAAGCAGTTTCAGTGTTATTTGAATCCAGAGCGAGATATAGACATTGCCGCTATCGAAGTGCACGGTATTACCAATGATTTCCTGGCCGACAAGCCCACATTCGCGCAAATAGTCGATGAGTTTCTGGACTTTGTAACAGGTGCTGAATTGATAATTCACAACGCCCCTTTCGATATTGGATTTCTGGATAATGAATTGAGCGAACTGCACAGCGAGTGCGAACCCATGGCCAGTTATTGCTCAGTTCTCGATACTCTCTTGCTGGCACGGCACAAGCATCCAGGTCAGCGCAATAATCTGGATGCATTGTGCAAGCGCTATGGTGTCGATAATACGCAAAGGGAATTGCACGGGGCGCTACTGGATGCAGAAATATTAGCTGACGTCTATTTGCTCATGACGACAGGGCAATCCAGTCTTTCGCTGAACGCGGACGATAGCGGGCAAAAACAAGCGACAAGAATGAGCAGACGGGCTGATACTGGGCGCCAACCACTACCGGTGGTGAAGGCCACAGAAGAGGAGTTGGGCGCCCATGCTGAGCGGCTGCGTAAAATCGATGATAGTAGTGCGGACGGCTGTCTCTGGTTGAGCCTTGATCAAGGTCGTTAAATTCTCTGCTGGCCCCGTTGTCTACTTATACTTCCGCAATTCTCATTGAGTTTATCCCTTTTGTGTGGGGTAAGTATTTCTTGAATACACCTCGCAGAGCCTATAGTATTTAGCACCTTTGAGCGTTGGATTTTTGCCGGGAATTGGCGCTACACTTGCCAGTTTGGCTTATGTTTCAGCTACTTGGGAATTCATCGCTTGAGAACCTAAATTTTTAATTAATAAGGGAAGCAATATATGGAAACGCTTGAGTGGACTAACCAAATGCTGGTATCCGCAGTTGTTTTGGCAGTCACTTTCGTCGGTATTTTTAGCGAAGGGATTCATGGAATTCATCGCGTAAAAGTGGCGATGGCCGGCGCGGCAGTAATGATCGTAGTGGGTCAGGTTTTTAGTTTTTACGGCCCGGAAGATGCTGTCGAGGCGATAGACTGGAATGTTGTGTTTCTACTCGGCGGCATGATGACCATTGTTGCCATCATGATTCCAACGGGGGGCTTTCAGCAGCTTGCCTATGCTATTGCTGATTATAGTAAGGGTCGTTTGTTCTTGCTAATGGCTTTGATGGGCACACTGGTAACCGGTCTCTCCCTGTTGCTGGATAACGTGACCACGGTGGTAATATTCGGCCCGCTGATTATTTTGATTTGTCAGTCATTAAGGGTGAGCGCTATACCTTTTCTTCTCGCTGCCGCTTTGCTTTCCGATACGGGTGGTGTCGCTACACTGGTTGGCGACCCACCTAATCTGATGATCGGTTCTGCCGCAGGGATCGATTTCAATACGTTTGTTATCCATATGGGTGGCATGGTGCTGGTAGCCTGGCTGATCATACTTATATTCCTGCGCTATCTGTTTAAAGAGGAGCTCTCTGTTACTCCTCACGAACTGGATTTAACTGACCGCGAGCCCCTTTCCGACCCCAAGACCTGGTATGGAGCATTGGGCGTGCTCGGCATTATGGTTATCGGCTTTATCATGCACAATGCCTTAGATTGGGAGCCGTGGTTTGTTACGGCACTGGGTCTCACTGCGCTGGCATTTATCGGCAATGACATCGATATGGAAGAGGCTTTTGCCCATACAGAACTGGCGCTGCTGATGTTCTTTATCTCTCTCTTTATCATCGTCGGTGGTGTGGAACACAGTCAGTTTCTGGAATACCTGGGGACATTCATCGTGCCATACGTCGAACAGGATCTGTTGATGGCCACTATCATGTTGATGTGGGTATCGGCAGTGCTATCGGCGGCCATCGACAATATCCCGTTTACCGCCGCTATGATCCCCATAATTCTGGGCATGGATGCGCAGGGGATTAACGTGGCACCGCTGTGGTGGGGGCTGGCAGCCGGCGTTGGGATGGGAGGTAACGGTACCCATCTTGGTTCAACTGCCAATGTATTCATCGTTACGATCTCGGAAAAGATGGCCAAGGACCAGGGCGACCCAAGCCTGGCAATTACTCCGGGCTTATGGTTCAGAAAGGGATTGCCAGTGATGCTGCTCACGCTCGTAACGTGCACCATCATTATGTATTTGTTTTTCGATTTTTTCGCGGAACCGCTAGTTTAGCGTTATCTAATTCGTATCCGCTCTCAGCTTGAGAGCGGATACGAAGCAATTACTCTGCATGCTGATTGACCTCTTACAATAAGCTGTTTAAGTTCAGCCGTCAGGGAGGGATTATTTTTTCGCGTACAGACCGCAGACAAGTACCTCGACCAGGGTTAATTTTGGAGTGCAGAGTTCACCAGTATGTTCAGTGTTAGGTGCAGTGACGCAGGCCTAGCACCGCTAAGTCAAGTTGCTGCAACGCCACAATGAACATACTGGTGAACTCCCGAAGGGCGGGTCTCTCAGCATTCATCTGCTGCGTTGCTTTCGCTTGATGGAGCGCAGGCTACGACGGCGCGAAAGCGCCTTGCAGCTAAACGCTGAGAGACCCGCTGCACCCGAAACTTAACCCTGGTCGAGGTACTAGGTTACTTTTGATGGTCAATCGAAACTACTTGTTCGGTACAGATCAGATTGTGGAAAGCGATCGGTTTGTTCTTTTCTTCAAGCAACAGATACTTGTTAGCCAGGATGATTTTGTCTTCGACCGGAGTCAGATAGGCCACTTGTTAACACCGGACACCGAACTTATGGCTGTAGGTGCGCTAAAGGAGGCTACTATTGTTGCCCTGGAGCTGGAGAGCGATCATTCTGCAGCCTTGAATGGCGAATTAAGCTCGTTGCGCAGCCTGCTGTTTAAGCGCAGTGATTATGATTTTTCGATCGCTGGCAAGGCCAGCCAGATACTGGATTGGTATGCAACTCACAAATACTGCGGGAAATGCGGCCAGGCAACCAGGCATCATGTTTCCGAGCGTGCCGTGTTTTGCAATGCCTGTAATCTGCAATTCTATCCGCGGATAAATCCCTGCGTAATCGTGCTGGTCACCCGTGGCCGCAAAATGCTGCTGGCTCGCAGTGCGAGATTCAGATCAGGATTCTATAGTTGCCTGGCCGGTTTTATCGAAGTCGGAGAAACACCGGAACAGACCATTGCCAGGGAAGTAATGGAAGAAGTGGGGCTGGAAGTAGACAATATCCGCTACATTAAGAGCCAGTCCTGGCCCTTCCCATCGCAATTAATGCTGGGCTACTTCGCTGACTATAAGGCAGGAAATATAACGCCCGCAGCGGAAGAAATTGAGGAAGCAGACTGGTATTCGCCAAGTCGATTACCCAATGTGCCATCGGCAGAGATTAGTGTGGCAGGTGAACTGATACAGCGTTTCGTCGATTCACAGAGTTAGCTGTGCAAGGGGCAGGATAGGCGAAACTTTGTTTGAAATGGGCACGATTTGAGGCAAAATGTCGATGCAAATAAGCCAGCGTTTATAAAACGAGGAGAGTACCTTTGGAGTTTCTAATCCAATATGGGATGTTTTTAGCTAAAGCAGTAACCATTGTGCTGGCGATATTGATTATCCTAAGTGCCATAGCCAGTGCCAGCAGCAAGCAGAAGAAAGGCGAGCGCAAGGGAAGTATTAAAGTAAGCCTGTTAAATGAGCACTTCGATGAGATGCGCGATGAAGTGAGACATGCGGTGCTGGAAAAAGATGAACTCAAGGCAGTTCATAAGCTGGAAAAGAAGCAGGCGAAAGTTGAACGAAAAGAGAAGAAGAAGCACAAGGCTGAGTCAGACCAGGCCTCTGTTGAACGCAAGAAACGTGTTTATGTGCTTAATTTTAAAGGTGATATATCAGCCAACGCGGTAATCTCCCTGCGTGAAGAAATTACTGCTACGCTCTCCATGGCAGAGGAACAGGATGAGGTTTTGCTTCGCCTCGAAAGCCCCGGCGGGATGGTACATGCATATGGTCTGGCATCATCGCAATTGCTGCGTATCAAGAACGACAAGATCCCGTTAACAATTTGTGTCGATAAGGTAGCTGCAAGTGGCGGCTATATGATGGCTTGTCTTGCCGATAGGCTGGTTGCTGCACCCTTTGCCATGATCGGCTCTATTGGTGTACTGGTACAAGTGCCAAATTTTTATCGCGTGTTGAAAAAACACGATGTGGATTACGAGATGATCAGTGCTGGGGAATACAAGCGAACCTTGACAACCTTTGGCGAGATAACAAAGAAAGGCAAAGAGAAGGTGCAGGAGGATGTTCAGGTAATTCATGACATTTTCAAGCAATGGGTAAAAGACCACCGTCCCAGCGTCGACATCGAAAAAATTTCCACCGGCGAAGTCTGGGTGGGCATGCAGGCGAAAGAAAAGTATATGGTGGATGAAATCAAAACCAGTGATGAGTGTATCGTCAGCGCCTGCGATGAGGCCGATGTGTATGAAGTGGAGTTTATAATCCGCAAGTCAATTCATGCCAGATTGGGTTCGGTATTCGAACACACCGCAGAGAAACTGTTTTCGAACTGGTTTGAGAAATCAAATCAGAATAATTTTTATTAAGAAGCACGCAGCTTTATATTGTGGAAATCGATTTAAAGAGTAGCCAGGCTAGATCAGTTTTCACTTGATTTTTTGTTGCGAAGAAGGGGATTTGTCTTGCAGAGTTTCAAGGCCTTGTGGATTGAAGAGTCAGCCGAAAACGAGTTTGTGGCGAGTATAACTGAGCGCAGTCTGGATGACCTTCCGGAAGGAGAAGTGTTGATACAGGTGCACTACTCTTCCCTGAACTACAAGGATGCACTGTCTGCCAGGGGTAATAAGGCGGTTACCCGAAACTACCCCCATACACCTGGAATCGACGTAGCAGGCACAATCGCTTCAAGTCAGTCGAGTGAATTTTCTGCAGGCGATGAAGTCATTGTCACCGGATACGACCTGGGCATGAATACCAGCGGAGGATTCGGTCAGTTGGTTCGAGTTCCAGCTAACTGGGTGGTGAAATGTCCTGCCGGTTTAAGCTTGAAGGAAAGTATGATTCTTGGGACGGCAGGTTTTACTGCTGCCCTGTGTGTCGAGAAGCTCATTGCCAATGGGGTAACACCCGATAGTGGCGATGTGCTGGTAACCGGAGCCACGGGTGGGGTGGGCATAGTAGCAGTTGCCCTGCTACATAAACTGGGCTATCGCGTTATAGCCAGTACCGGCAAAGAGTCCCAGCACGCTTTGCTCCGGGATGTTGGCGCTAACCAAGTCATTTCACGGAATGACCTGAACGAAGAAAATTCCAGGCCCATGCTGAAAGAACAATGGGCAGGCGCGGTCGACGTTGTCGGTGGCGATACCCTGTTCAATATTGTTAAGTCCCTGAATTATGGCGGTAGTGTCGCCTGTTGTGGGTTGGTTCAGTCGCCGATGTTCAAGGCTTCGGTCTTGCCCTTCATACTGCGCGGTGTGAATTTGCTGGGTGTCGATTCTGTTATGTTGCCGCTGGGGATAAAGAGTGCAATCTGGGAGAAACTGGCAAACGCCTGGCGTATCGATGACCTGGAAAGTCTGTGCAATGACATTGGCTTTGCCGAGTTGACAGAAAGTCTGGATCAGATTTTTAAGGGCGAGGCAGCGGGGCGCTTCGTGCTGGATTTAAATACGTAAAGAATAAGAAGTCAGTCGCGTCGAAGTTTGGGATCTATTGCAATAGGAGTTGGACAGTACAACACGACCACATAAGACGATATAAGAAATGTAATGATCGCCGCGGCCTGAATTATCAATGAGGCAATTTCACCTATCAGGTTTGACTGGGTCGCGACATAGGCAATCAGCAGGGAAAACTCACTAATCTGACCAAGTCTCAAGCCCGCATCCCATGCCAGGTGGTTGCGTTCGCTGAATTTTCTCAGCAGATAATGAAAAACAACAGGTTTCACCGTCAAGGCCAGCGTGGCCAGCAACAAAGCAGGAGCAATAATTTCGCTTAGCAATGAGATATTGAGTTGGGCGCCGAGGGAAAAGAAAAACAGAATTAAAAAAAAGTCTCTTAATGGTTTCAAGCTCTGGGCGATATAGAGTGCAATCGGACTGGTAGCCAGCGAAACGCCGGCGATGAAAGCACCAATTTCCGCCGACAATCCCATCGCAGTAGCCGTGGCTGAAAGCCCTAGACACCAGCCAATAGCTAGCAGAAAAATATATTCCTTGAAGTGGTCAAACCTGGCTATCAGAGTCACAAGTATGTAACGGGTTGTGATATAGGCCAGTAGCAGGAGCAGGGGGAAGGCCAAAAGTACTCTAAGTGCTGAGGATTGCTCCAGATTTCCTCCATCCAGAAATGCCAGAAGAAATATGGCTATAAAATCCTGCAGTAACAGAATACCCACCATGAGTTCGCCCATGTGTTTCTGATGCAGCACGCTAGTAGGAAGTAATTTGATTCCAATAATGGTACTGGAAAAGATCATGCTGAATCCGATGACAAGATTTTCAGTCTGATTCAAACCGAATAATAATCCGGTGCTGTATCCAAGCGAGACGAAGACGATTGAACTGGCTAACGTAACCAGAAAAGTTTTTCTGAGTGTGCTGAACAGTTTGCTTGGCTGCATATCCAGGCCGAGTAAAAAGAGCAGGAATATAATGCCGAATTCGGCGATATCACTCAGCAGGGATGGATCGGAGATATAAGCCAGGCCATGGGGGCCGATTATTACACCCACAAAGATATAGGCGACCAGTAAGGGTTGCCTGAAAAACAGGGCAAAGGTCGACAGCAGCGCGGCACCACTGAAAATAAGGAAGAATGAAAATAGTAGTGAATCAGCTTCCATCTGTTCAAGTGCCTAGGGGGCCTCCGATTGAGTATTCAATATCTCTGCATGACCTGAAGCATGCTTCTGCTAGGCGCAATTCGAAATTAATGGCCCTAGTCCTTAATGAGGGTTGCAACAACGCAGAAGTGTGCTTCAGGCCGCGCCCGCAGGGGCC